>ERZ791718.237-NODE-237-length-33505-cov-4.729776_pt1 | contig 33505 bp, 30 predicted proteins | sample MGYA00510349_ERZ791718 | MGnify/ENA primary metagenome ERZ791718 (study PRJEB30046, sample SAMN00715136) | human gut metagenome | study: EMG produced TPA metagenomics assembly of the A metagenome-wide association study of gut microbiota in type 2... | reverse complement strand
CCGGACTTGAGCTGGGCATCCGGGGCAGCATCGCTGTCAACGAGCGGATGGAAACCTCCGTGCCGGACATCTATGCTGTGGGCGATGCCGTAGAGGTCACCCATTTCGTGACCGGACAGAAAGCGTTGATCTCGCTGGCAGGGCCTGCCAACAAGCAGGGACGCATTGCCGCTGACAATATCTGCGGCGGCAACAGCCGTTTTACCGGCTCTCAGGGTTCGTCTGTTCTGAAACTGTTTGGCTTGACAGCGGCATCCACGGGGATCAATGAAAAAACGGCGCAGGCAGCAGAGATCGCTTACGACAAAGTTGTACTTTTCCCGGCATCCCACGCTGCCTATTATCCCGGCGCACGGTCTATGGCAATGAAGGTGCTGTATGAAAAAGAAAGCCTGCGGCTGCTGGGTGCGCAGATCGTTGGCGGCGAGGGCGTGGACAAGCGCATTGATGTACTGGCAACGGCCATTCGCGCAAAAATGACAGCTTTGGGACTGACGGAGCTTGACCTTTCCTATGCACCGCCCTATTCCTCTGCCAAGGATCCGGTCAATATGGCCGGTTTTATGATCGAGGATTTGGAGAGCGGAAAGTTGCGCCAGTTCCATTGGGATGAGGTGGACGGCCTGCCCCGCGATGGCAGTGCGACGCTGCTGGACGTCCGCACGGAAGGCGAATATCGGCGTGGACACTTGAATGGATTCCGCAATATTCCGCTGGACGATCTGCGGGAGCATTTGGACGAGTTAGACCGTGGTAAGCCTGTCTATGTGAATTGCCAGACAGGGCTTCGCAGTTATCTGGCCTGCCGGCTTTTGACGCAGTATGGTTTTACCTGTGCCCATCTCTCCGGCGGATACAGCTTTTATCGGGTCGTAACAAAAGAGCAGCAGACAGCGCGGAGCGCCTATCCCTGCGGAATGGAGAAGCTATGAGTGAAAATTTATTTGGCTTGACGGTTGCGGCAGATAAAGGCTTGGATGATCTGCAATGCCAGCGCCTTTTAAGTGAAAATCGCAGGTATCAGGAAGTCATGCTGCAATACCGCTGCGCTCTGAAAGCACTTGAAAGCAGGTTGGAAATTCTGAACGAAGAGTTTTCATTGCAGCATGACCGCAATCCGATAGAAAGTATGAAAAGCCGCTTGAAGTCGCCGTCCAGCATTATGAATAAGATGCAGAAGCGCGGACTTCCTCTGGATTTTCCGACCATGCAGGCAAATATCATGGATGTTGCCGGTGTGCGTGTGATCTGCTCTTTCGAGGAGGATGTGTTCTTTTTGGCAAAGTGCTTAAAAGATCAGTCTGACATTGAAATTATCACAGAGAAAGATTATATTTCACACCCTAAGCCAAATGGCTATCGCAGTCTGCACCTGACGATCCGGCTGCCGGTATTCTTTGCGGAAAAAGAGATCCATGTGCCGGTGGAGATACAACTCCGTACAATCGCCATGGACTTCTGGGCAAGCCTTGAGCATACCATCCGCTATAAGAAAAACGTGCCGATAAATGCTGAAGTCGAAACTGAACTGAAAGAGTGCGCCGATTCCAGCAGAGAATGGGACAGCAAAATGGAGCATTTACTGCACATCCTAACTTAATATGCACTGAATAAAAGAAAAAGCCTTATATTTCAACCCATAGAGGCCAATCTGCGGTATAATTGGAGCATATGTATCGTTACAGCAATGGCCAGATCAGCCTGACGGATTTCAAACAGCCGGTGGGCATGAATCTGAAGGAAAGCAACCGTTGGGTAAAGGAAGCCCAGACGATCCCCTGGCCGGAGATCGAGAAGCGCTGCGCCGCCCTATTCACAAACCGGAAAGGCAATGTAGCCAAGCCGCTGCGTCTGGCCTTCCGGCCCAGCTCTGGGGAGCCCTAAGAAGGGTGAAACCAGAGACAAAGCTCAGGACTATCGGGATGAGTGCGAGGGCGTGGAAGTGGAGCGCAGATTCAGTCTGGCGAAGCGTAAATGTGGCATGGGGCTGGTCACTGCAAAGCTGCGGGAGACTGCGGCCCATGTGATCGCCATGTCCGTTCTGGTGCTGAATCTCCGCAAGATTCAGCGCGCCCTTTTGAGAATGCTCGCATATCTTCTGGAGATTCTCGCTCAGAAGAAAAATTGGGCACTTGTTCAGTGGACATTATATTATATGAAATAAATTTTACGGCTGTGCAGGCATATCTCCAACACCGTGCTATACTGTACGGGAAATTGAGAGTACCATCCGTTCAAGGAGGTGTGCATGGCAAAACCGATGTAAACATCTCACCGGAAACCATGCTGGACGGAAGTCTGACCTTGCTGATGCTGGGAGAAAATCAAAAGCTGGAAAATACTTCCACCTGTAAGAATCTGTACAGGTACAATTCTCAACGTCCTTTAGCAGGCGTCCTTCTTGACAATGTGAAAAGAATGGTGTATCCTTCGTTCAAAAGGGAGTAGCTTGCACAGCTTTGTGTATCCGTTGGCGTCAGTACGGGTCGTTTGGCTCCGCTGCGGATTGAAATGGCGAGACTTTTGTATCAATGTGAAGGCATTGACGCAAAAGGGCTCGCCTTTTTTGCGTCCGCCGAAAGGAGACACAGTACATGAAGCAGGAAAAGAACATTTGGGAACAGTCCCGCGTGGAGTTATTCCAGAAACTGGATTGCCGGGAGACCGGCCTATCGCAGGAGGACGCGGCGGATCGTCTGGCAAAATACGGAGCCAATGAACTGCACGCCGGCAAGCAAAAGAGTGTTTTGCAGATCTTTCTGGGGCAGTTTGCGGATTTTCTGGTGTTGATCCTCATCCTGGCCGCCGTCATCTCCGCCTGCATGGGGGACGTGGAGAGCATGATCGTCATTCTGGCGGTCATCACCATGAACGCAATTCTGGGCACCGTTCAGACCGTCAAGGCCTCCGCATCGCTGGACAGCCTGAAGCAGATGTCCGCTCCCACCGCCAAGGTGCTGCGGGACGGTCAGATCGTACAGATCCCCGGTCGAGAGGTGGTTCCCGGTGATGTGGTCATATTGGAGGCGGGAGATTCCGTCTGTGCCGACGGACGCCTGTTGGAATGTGCCAGCCTGAAGTGCGCGGAGAGTGCCCTCACCGGCGAAAGCCTGCCGGTGGAAAAGGATACGGAGCCGCTCAGTGGGGAAACGGCCTTGGGCGACAGGAAGAACATGGTGTTCTCCGGCAGCTTCGTCACCTATGGGCGGGGCCGCTTTCTTGTGACGGCCACCGGCATGGACACGGAAATGGGCAAGATCGCCCAGCTTCTGAAAAACACGGAGGAGAGGAAAACGCCGCTTCAGGTCAGTCTGGACCAGTTCGGCAGAAAGCTGTCGATCATCATTCTGGTGATCTGCGCAGTGCTGTTTGGCGTCAGTGTGCTGTGGCGGCACGAAAACGTGATGAACGCCTTCCTCTTCGCCGTGGCGCTGGCGGTGGCCGCTATCCCGGAGGCCCTCAGCTCCATCGTGACCATCGTGCTGTCCTTCGGCACCCGGAAAATGGCCAGGGAAAACGCCATCATCCGCCATTTGCAGGCGGTGGAGGGGCTTGGCAGCGTGTCGGTCATCTGCTCGGATAAGACGGGTACGCTGACCCAGAACCGTATGACGGTGCGCAAGCTCTACACCGGAGGCGAGGTGATCGACGCCAAGGACGCGGACTTCCGGGACCCGTTACAGGAGCCGTTGCTGCGGACGGCCCTGCTGTGCAGCGATGCGGTCATCAGCGGGGATACGGAGATCGGCGACCCCACGGAAACGGCACTGGTGCGGCTGGGGGAGACCAACGGCTTTGACGAGGATCTCGTCCGGAACCGCTGGCCCCGTCTGACAGAGATCCCCTTCGATTCCGACCGGAAAATGATGTCCACGGTCCACAAGCTGGCGGGTGGCCTGATGCTGGTCACCAAGGGCGCGACGGACGTGCTGCTGGACCGCTGCGTGGTGACGCCGGAGGAACGGGCGAGGATCGAACAGGTCAACGAACAGTTTTCCAACGAGGGCCTGCGGGTGCTGGCCTTCGCCTGCCGCAGCGTGGACGGCCCGGCCATCACTCTGGCGGATGAAAACAGCCTGACTTTCCTCGGCCTCATCGCCATGATGGACCCGCCCCGTGAGGAATCCAAGGCGGCGGTGGCGGAGTGCATCCGCGCCGGTATCCGTCCTATTATGATCACCGGCGACCACAAAATCACGGCGGCGGCCATTGCCCGTGAGATCGGCATTTTGCGGGACGGCACGGAGGCCGTGGAGGGCGCGGTCATCGACGGCATGAGCGACGAGGAATTGCAGGAGTTTGTGCCGAAGGTCAGCGTCTACGCCCGTGTGTCCCCGGAGCATAAGATCCGCATCGTCCGGGCGTGGCAGCAGCGGGGCAATCTGGTAGCCATGACCGGCGACGGCGTCAATGACGCTCCCGCCCTGAAGCAGGCGGACATCGGCGTGGCTATGGGCATCACGGGAACGGAGGTGGCCAAGGATGCCGCCGGTATGGTGCTGACGGACGACAACTTCGCCACCATTGTGAAGGCTGTAAAAAACGGTCGGAACGTGTATGCCAACATCAAGCGGGCCATTCAATTTCTGCTCTCCGGCAATACGGCGGGCATTTTGACGGTGCTCTACGCCTCTCTGATGGGACTGCCCGTGCCCTTCGCGGCAGTGCACCTGCTGTTCATCAACCTGCTGACGGACTCTCTACCCGCCATCGCCCTTGGCATGGAGCCACACACCGACGAGGTCATGTCTGAAAAGCCCCGGCCCCGGGACGAAGGCATCCTGACAAAGCACTTCCTTTATAGCGTGGGCGTCGAGGGACTGGTCATCGCCGCCGCCACCGTCACGGCCTTCTATCTGGGGCTGAACGCCGGCGGTGCCGCTGCTGGACAGACCATGGCCTTCTCCACCCTGTGCCTGAGCCGACTGTTCCACGGATTTAGCTGCAAATCCCAGCATCCGGTGCTGCTTACCCGGCACTTCTGGAACAACCGTGCCCTGTTAGGGGCCTTTACCATCGGCGCTCTGCTGCTGGGGCTGGTGCTGCTGGTTCCTGCGCTGGAACCACTGTTCGCAATTGCGCCGCTGTCTGTTGGCATGGTCGGTGCCATTGTGGGACTGGCGTTTGGCTCTATGCTGGTGATTCAGCTTCTGAAATGGATCCGGCGGTAAACGAGCAATATTATTTGCTGGTCGCCGCGAAGCTGCGGGAGACCGCGGCTCATGTGATCGCCATGTCCGTTCTGGTGCTGAATCTCCGCAAGATCCAGCGTGCTCTTTTGAGAATGCTCGCATATCTTCTGGAGATTCTGGCTCAGAACAAAAATTGGGCACTTGTTCAGTGGACATTAGTTAGACCGCTTGAGACTGGTGTCGTAGGTCACAAAAGTTACATTTTGTTGTTCAGCTATTCATCTATCTTTCGTGTGCAGATGAAATTCTACTGTTTTTGAGCATTAAACGTGCTTTGAGCTTGTAGCAAGGCTCAAAAAACCAGCCCCGCAGCAGGGGGAAAATATAGATTATTTTATCATGTCGATCATTCTGGGGAGACAGTAGGAAAATTTCCATTGTTATTGACATGATGTGCGTTACAGAGTAGAGTATTCATCAAGACTGATTCGCAATAAAGAATATCATGGTCGTTCCGTGATCGAGGTCGTTATGATAAAAGGAAATGTAAAAATAGATCGCAAAAATCTCATCAGCATCCTGCAAAGCTGCCTTGTGCTGATTTTGGTGATCCTTGTCACTCTGATGATTGTAAGGAACATGGCTTTTCGCTGAATGGAAAGCGAAGCTGACCAGGGCTGGGGCGGTCTGTGTTAAAGCAATATTTTTTTTGAAAATTATCTTGACAAATTTTGTCAAGATTGATATGATGGCACTAACAAGCAAGCGAAAAGAGGATGCGGAGCATGATCATCACCAAAGAGACGGACTACGCGCTGCGCATTTTGCGGGTGCTGCTGGACGGGGAGAAGCATTCGGTGGCCGAGATGTCGGAAACGGAGCTGATCCCCACTCAGTTTGCCTACCAGATCCTGCGCAAGCTCTCCGCCGGCAATTTGGTGCGGGTGAGCCGCGGCGCTCTCGGCGGCTGCGAACTGTCCTGCGACCTGGACGCGACCTCCCTCTACGATCTCATGGGGGTCATGGGGGAACGGGGCGTTCTGTGCGCCTGCATGGAGCCGGGATTTGAGTGCCGCTGGCAGGACGAGCACGGGCGGTGCGACATCCACTATCAGCTGGCGGCCCTACAGCGAAAGCAGGACGAGGCGTTCCGCGCCGTGAGCCTGCGCAGGCTGCTGACCGGCAAATCCGATTCCCAAGATACAAGCGAGCTGTAAAATTTTAAGAGGAGGTACCCGTATGCTGTTTCAAACCACGGCGGCGCACGAAGAGCTGCGCGCGAAGATCCGGAGCTTTGCGGAGGAGGAGATCAAGCCCCTCGCATTTCTGATGGATCAGAACAATGAGTTTCCCGAGGAGGCTGTCAAGAAGCTGGGTAAGCTGGGCTGGATGGGCATTCCCTACCCTAAGGAGTACGGCGGCGCCGGTCTGGACGCCCTGAGCTACGCCATCGCGGTGGAGGAGCTGGCCCGTGTGGACGGCGGCGCGGGCGTTATCCTCTCCGCCCACGTCTCCCTTGGCTCATGGCCCATTTTCGCCTACGGCACCGAGGAGCAGAAGAAGAAATATCTGGTTCCGCTGGCCAAGGGCGAGAAGATCGGCGCCTTCGGCCTCACGGAGCCCAACGCCGGATCCGACGCCGGCGGCACGGAGACCACGGCGCTGGATAAGGGGGACTACTACCTCCTCAACGGCGGCAAGATCTTCATTACCAACGCCCCTAAGGCGGACACCTATGTGGTTTTCGCCGTCACCACGCCGGACATCGGCACCCGGGGCATCTCCGCTTTCATCGTGGAGAAGGGCTGGAAGGGCTTTGAGTTCGGCGACCACTATGACAAGATGGGTATTCGCTCCTCCTCCACGGCGGAGCTGATCTTCAACGACGTGAAGGTTCCCAAGGAAAACCTATTGGGCAAGGAGGGCGAGGGCTTCAAGATTGCCATGTCCACGCTGGACGGCGGACGCATCGGCATCGCCGCGCAGGCGCTGGGCATCGCCCAGGGCGCGTTTGAGCACGCGTTGAGCTATTCCAAGGAGCGCGTCCAGTTCGGCAAGCCCATCGCGGCCCAGCAGAGCATCGCCTTCAAGCTGGCGGATATGGCCACCAAGCTGCGCTGCGCCCGGTTCCTCATCTACTCCGCGGCGGAGCTGAAGGAGCAGCACGCGCCTTACGGCATGGAGTCCGCCATGGCGAAGATGTACGCCTCGGACATCGCGCTGGAGGTCACCAACGATGCCTTGCAGATCCACGGCGGCAGCGGCTTCCTCAAGGGCATGGAGGTGGAACGGGCCTACCGCGACGCCAAGATCACCACCATCTACGAGGGCACTAACGAGATCCAGCGGGTGGTCATCGCCTCTCATCTGGTGGGCAGGCTGGGCAAGAGCTCCGGCGGCGAGAGCCGTTCGGCGGCCAAGAAACCCGCGCCCATCACCGGCATTCGCAAAAAGACCATCTTCCGGGAGGGGGATGCTGCCCAGCAGGTGGCCGACCTTGTGGCGGCGCTGAAGAAGGATGGTCACGACTTCTCCGTGGGCATCCCCATGGATACGCCCATCCCGCAGGCGGAGCGGGTGGTCTCCGCGGGCAAGGGCATCGGGGAGAAAAAGAACATAAAACTGGTAGAGTCGCTGGCCAAGGCCGCCGGCGCGGCCATCGGTTCCTCCCGTCCTGTGGCGGAGACTCTCAAATATCTGCCGCTGAACCGCTATGTGGGTATGTCCGGTCAGAAGTTCACCGGCAATCTGTACATCGCCTGCGGCATCTCCGGCGCATCCCAGCACCTTAAGGGCATCAAGGACGCCTCCACCATCGTGGCCATCAATAAGAACGGTAACGCGCCTATCTTCAAGAACTGCGACTACGGCATCGTGGGCGATGTGGCGGAGATCCTGCCCCTGCTCACCGCTGCGCTGGATAGCGGCGAAAAGCTGCCCGCGCCGCCCATGGTAAAGATGAAGCGGCCCACGCCGCCGAAGCCCGCCCCCATCGGCGACCGCTACGTCTGCAGCGGCTGCGGCTACGAGTATGTGCCGGAGTTGGGCGACGAGGACGGCGAGATCGCGCCCGGCACGCTCTTTGAGCAGCTTCCCGCCGAGTGGGTGTGTCCCGAGTGCGCGGAGACGAAGGATCAATTTGTAAAGGCTTGAGCCGTGAAGGAGGTAAGATAAGATGTATTGCGTGCGTAAAGTAACGAACGACCTCTACTGGGTGGGCGCCAACGACCATCGCCTGGCCCTGTTTGAAAACTGCTTCCCCATTCCCCGGGGCGTAAGCTACAACGCCTACTGCCTGCTGGATGAAAAGACGGTGCTCTTTGACACGGTGGACTGGTCTGCCTGCCGCCAGCTTTTGGAAAATCTGGCGTATGTGCTGGATGGCCGCGAGCTGGACTACCTGCTGGTCAACCATCTGGAGCCGGATCACGCCGCCTGCATCGAGGAGATCCTGCTGCGCCATCCCAAGGTGAAACTGATCTCCAACGAGAAGGCATTCATGCTCATGCGGCAGTTCGGCTTCCATGTGGACGGACATGAGTGCATCGAGGTGAAGGAGGGCGACACCTTCTCCTTCGGCAAGCACACCGTCACCTTTGTGGGCGCGCCTATGGTTCACTGGCCGGAGGCCATGGTGACCCTCGACGTCACCGACGGCGTCCTCTTTTCCGCCGACGCCTTCGGCACCTTCGGCGCGCTGGACGGCAAGCTGTTCGCCGACGAGGTGGACTTCGAGCGGGACTGGCTGGACGACGCCCGCCGCTACCTCACCAACATCGTGGGCAAGTACGGCCCCCACATCCAGCTCCTGCTGAAAAAGGCCGGCGGCGTTTTGGATCAGATCAAGTACATCTGCCCGCTCCACGGCCCCGTGTGGCGCAAGGATCTGGGCTGGTTCATCGAAAAGTACGACACATGGAGCCGCTATGCCCCTGAGACCCAGGGCGTGCTCATCGTCTACGCCTCTATGTACGGCAACACGGAGAACGCGGCGCAGGCGCTGGCGGCGTCGCTCTGCGATAAGGGCATGAGCAAGGTGGCGATGTACGATGTGTCCTCCACTCATGTCTCCCAGCTGATCTCCGAGGCGTTTAAGTACAGTCACATTGTCCTGGCCTCTGTGACCTACAACCTCGGCATCTACCCCGCCATGCATGACTTCCTCATGGATATGAAGGCACTGAATCTGCAAAACCGCACCTTTGCCATCATTGAAAACGGCTCATGGGCGGTGAAGTCCGGTGACCTCATGCAGAAATTCGTCAACGATGAGCTTAAGAACATGACGGTGCTCAACGAGCGGCTCAGCCTCGCCTCGTCCATGGGCACGGACAAGCGCACTGAGCTGGAAGCACTGGCGGACGCCATTCTGGAATCTATGAAGTGACTGGCAGGGAAGCCAAAACCAAGACAACAGACAACAAACAGCCCCGCCGCGTCGGCTGCAGAAAAACCGGCTTTCAAAAACAGAGCGGGCAAGCGTGATACTGCGCTTGCCTGCTCTTTGCCCAAAAGGACATGAGAAGTGACCGGAGAAGATGAGAGGATCGAAATGGAGATCAGAAAACGAAACGGGGAGTCTGTTCCCTTTCAACAGGAGAAAATTTTCAACGCCATGAAAAAAGCGTTTGATGGACAGGGAAGGGAGATCGGGAGCAGAGAGCTGAATGAGATCCTCGCCGCCGTTCTCGACAACCTCGCCGCCGCAGCGCCGCTCACCGTGGAGCGTGTGCAGGACGAGGTGGAGCGGACGCTCATGGAGCGCGGACACTATGAGGTGGCCAAGGCGTACATCCTCTATCGCGAAAAGCGGTCTGCGCTGCGCCGCGTCCGGCATACCATCGCGCAGACGGTGGGGGATGACTCGCTCGACGAGGTGCTGCGCCGCATCCAGATGGATTTTACCGAGGAAGTCTACTCCCTCGCGGCGCTTCAAATGAAGTTTGAGAGCTTCTGTCGCCCGGGCATGACGGAGGATGAGCGGGCTGAGGCACTGACCAAGGCAGCGGTAGAGCTGACTACGGCAGAGGCACCCAAGTGGGAGTTCATCGCGGCGCGGCTTCTGAACCACTCCTTTCGCTGTCGCAACGCACAGGAATGGGAGGGGCGCGGCATCGGCGACCTCTATGGCAGGCTTCGCTATCTGACGGATAAGGGACTCTACGGTGACTATATCCTTGCCCACTATACCCACGAGGAGATCGCCATGGCGGAGGACTTTCTCTGCCCGGAACGGGACGAGTTGTTCACCTACTCCGGCCTTGACCTGCTGCTCAAACGCTATGTGATCCAGTCACGCAGCCGCGTGCCGCTGGAAACACCGCAGGAGATGTTTTTGGGTATCGCGCTGCATCTTGCTATGAACGAAGGCTCTGACCGCATGGGGTGGGTAAAACGCTTTTACGATATGCTCAGCCGTATGGAGGTCACGATGGCGACACCTACCATGTCCAACGCACGAAAGCCCTACCATCAGCTTTCAAGCTGCTTTGTGGACACTGTGCCGGACAGTCTGGACGGCATCTACCGCTCGCTGGACAACTTCGCAAAGGTCTCTAAATTCGGCGGTGGAATGGGGATGTACTTCGGTAAGGTGCGCGCTGCAGGCAGCACCATCCGCGGCTTTCAAGGGGCGGCGGGCGGTGTTATCCGCTGGATCCGGCTGGTCAACGACACCGCCGTGGCGGTGGATCAGTTGGGGATGCGGCAGGGCGCTGTGGCGGTTTACTTAGACGCATGGCACCGGGATCTGCCGGAATTCCTTCAACTGCGCACCAACAACGGCGACGACCGCATGAAGGCGCATGATGTGTTTCCCGCCGTGTGCTATCCGGATCTCTTCTGGCGACTGGCGGAGGAGAACATAGACGCGCCGTGGCATCTCATGTGTCCGCATGAGATCCTCACGGTCAAGGGCTACGCACTGGAGGATTACTGGGGTACGGAATGGGAGAAGCGGTATCTGGACTGCGTCAATGACCCGCGCATCGAAAAGCGCAGCGTCACCGTCAAGGACATCGTGCGGCTGGTGCTTCGCTCGGCAGTGGAGACCGGCACGCCCTTCGCCTTCAACCGCGACAGCGTAAATCGTATGAACCCAAACGGCCACACGGGAATGATCTATTGCTCCAATCTCTGCACGGAGATCGCGCAGAACATGGCGCCCATCGAGCATATCAGCACTGAGGTGCACACGGAGAACGGCGACACAGTGGTGGTGACGGCCACACGCCCAGGTGAGTTTGTGGTCTGCAACCTGGCGAGTCTGTCTCTCGGTAATCTGCCGGTGGAGGACGAGGCCTATATGGAACGCACGGTGGAAACGGCCATCCGCGCACTGGATAATGTGATCGACCTCAACTTCTACCCGTTGGAATACGCGCGGCTTACCAATCAGAAGTACCGCAGCATCGGCCTGGGCGTCAGCGGCTACCACCACATGCTGGCAAAGCGCGGCATCCGCTGGGAGAGCGAGGAGCACCTTGCCTTCACCGACGCGGTGTTCGAGCACATCAACTACGCCGCCGTCAAGGCGGACGCAGCACTGGCACGGGAAAAGGGTCGTTACGCACTCTTTGAGGGCAGCGACTGGCAGACGGGCGCGTATTTTGAAAAGCGGGGTTATACCTCCGAAAAGTGGCAGGCGCTTGCGGAAACGGTGGCGGTGCAGGGAATGCGCAACGCCTATCTGCTGGCTGTCGCACCCACTTCCAGCACATCCATCCTCTCCGGCACGTCGGCGGGCATCGATCCAATTATGAAGAAATTCTTCTTAGAGGAAAAAAAGGGCAGCATGCTGCCCCGCGTTGCTCCGGAGCTTTCTATGGATACATGGTGGTACTATAAGGCGGCGCATCTGATCGACCAAAGCTGGTCGGTGCGCGCCGCGGGCCTTCGCCAGAGACATATTGACCAGGCGCAGAGCATGAATCTCTATATCACCAACGACTATTCCATGCGTCAGGTGCTCAGACTGTATTTGGAGGCGTGGAGGGCCGGCGTCAAGACCATTTACTATGTCCGCAGCAAGGCCCTTGAGGTCGAGGACTGCGAAAGCTGCTCGTCATAAGGAGGATAGCATGACGGAACTGAAGAAAAAGCCCCTCTTTAACCCGGAGGGCGACCCTGATGTGCGCCTGCGGCGCATGATCGGCGGCAATACCACCAACCTCAACGACTTCAACAATATGAAGTACGCTTGGGTCAGCGACTGGTACCGGCAGGCCATGAACAACTTTTGGATCCCTGAGGAGATCAATCTCTCGCAGGATGTGAAGGACTATCCCCGCCTGCTGTCAGCCGAGCGCAGCGCCTACGATAAAATTCTGAGTTTTCTTGTCTTTTTGGATTCCATTCAGACAGCGAACCTGCCTAATATCGGCGCCTACATTACCGCCAACGAGGTCAATCTCTGCCTGTCCATTCAGGCGTTTCAGGAGTGTGTCCACTCACAGAGCTACAGCTATATGCTCGACACCATCTGTTCCCCCGTGGAGCGCAATGACATCCTCTACCAATGGAAAACGGACGAGCATCTGCTGCGCCGCAACACCTTCATTGGGGACTGCTACAACGAGTTTCAGGAGCGGAAGGACGCTCCCACGCTGCTGCGCGTGATGATGGCGAACTATATTTTGGAGGGCATCTATTTTTACAGCGGCTTTATGTTCTTCTACAATCTCTCCCGAAATGGGAAGATGTCCGGTTCGGCGCAGGAGATCCGCTACATCAACCGCGATGAGAACACGCACTTGTGGCTGTTCCGCAATATCATCACGGAGCTGCAAAAGGAGCAGCCGGAGTTGTTCACCGCCGAGAGCGTACAAGCGCTGCGCGAGATGATGCGTGAGGGCGTGGAGCAGGAGATCGCATGGGGGCATTATGTGATCGGCGACGACATCCCGGGGCTGAACCGGCAGATGATCAGCGATTACATCCGCTATCTCGGCAATCTCCGCTGGACGAGCCTTGGCTATCCCGCATTGTATCCAGGCTTTGAGAGCGAACCGGAGAGCATGGAATGGGTCAGCCAGTACGCCGACGCCAACATGGTCAAGACCGATTTCTTTGAGGCACGCAGTACCGCCTACGCCAAGAGCACCGCACTGATAGACGATTTATAAGAAAACCAAAGACATCAGAATAGGAGATACTACTATGAATTACAGCGCTATGATTCAAAATCGCAGATCCGTTCACGCATTCCGCGAAAAGGAAGTTCCGAGCGAGGCTATCGGCCAGCTCCGATCCTACTATGAAAAGACCTGCCCCCGTCTTGTCCCGGAGATTGCAACGGAGTTGATCGTCTTGGACAAGGATGCACAGCCGGCGCTGGAGAGCTCAGCGGGCTATAAGCAATTTCTCATCGGAGCACCGCACTACCTGCTCCTTATGTCTGCCCCGCATTCCTATGCGGCCATCAACGCCGGCTACATGATGGAAGATCTCGTCCTCAAGCTGACTGAGTTGGACATTGACACCTGCTGGATGACCTTCACCGACAGCGACAAAATCAAAAAGGCACTGTCTCTCACCACCCCGTTAGAGGTGGCGGCAATCGTTGCCTTTGGCTACGGGGAAAAGACCGCAAAAAAGCTGCGGCTGAATATCCTAAGTATGTCTCAGATCGATGTGCGGGCCGAGCAGCAGTACTACGCGCCCAAAAAGGGCGTGCATGATTTGGTTCACATGGGGAGCTGGAGCAACAAGTCTGGGCTTGACGAGATGATGGACTTCTACGACGATATGCTCTGGCAGTCCTTCTACGCCGCTTCGCTCTCCCCCAGCTATCTCAACCGTCAGCCCTATGGCTTCCTTGTGCAGGATCACAGCATCTATTTGGTGCAGCAGGAGGATGCCTACACCGATAATTTGGATGCCGCATTGGATCTCGGTATTGTCATGCTCCACTTCTCCGCCGTCGCCTCCCAGTGGGCGGGGCAGGTACGCTGGGAACTTTCACCTGCTGCGCCCGACGGCCTGCCGGAAGGACTTCGCTCCGCTGCGGTGTACCACATGTAACGACTCTGGGGGAAGCAAGGCAACGGTAAAATGCGCGACCGTCGATCCGCGGTTGAGCGTATGTTCCGTTAGAAAAGAAGAACCTATCAGTCAGAGCCTGAGTAAGGAAAATAGGAGGTATTTTTTATATGGCTATCCGAACGGTAACAGATGCCATCCGCTATGTAGGGGTGGATGATAACACATTGGCACTCTTTGAAAACCAGTACCCCGTCCAGCCTATGGGAGTGAGCTACAACTCCTATGTCATTCTGGACGAGAAAATCGCCGTGATGGACAGCGTGGACGCACGGGCGGCGGAGGAATGGCTTTCCAATGTAGCGCAGGTGTTGGAGGGGCGCAGCCCCGACTATCTTGTGGTCACACACATGGAGCCGGATCATTCCGGCAGCCTCATGCGGCTGGCACAAAAGTACCCGGAGATGAAGATCGTGGGAAACGCGAAAACATTTACCCTGATCAAGCAGTTCTTCGGCACAGGTGCATTGTCGGAAGACCGTATGCTGGAGGTTGGTGAGGGCAGCACGATCTCTCTGGGCTCACACCGGCTGCGCTTTCTGCTGGCGCCGATGGTACACTGGCCGGAGGTGATGGCAGCGTATGAAGAGGAGGAAAAGATCCTGTTCTCGGCGGATGCCTTCGGCCGCTTCGGTTCACTGGAACGGACTGCCCGTGCCCCCTGGGCGCCGCAGGCCCGGCGGTATTATTACAACATCGTCGGAAAGTATGGCGCACAGGTGCAGGCGCTGCTGAAAAAAATCTCCGCGCTGGAGATCCAAATGATCTGCCCGCTCCATGGCCCCATGCTCACAGAAGACTTGGGGGAGTATCTGCGGCTCTATGATCTCTGGTCACAATGGAAACCGGAAGAACCGGAGGGCATCCTGATCGCTCACGCATCCATCCATGGAAATACCGCATATGCATCGGAGGCCCTCAAGAGCAAGCTGGAGGGGAAAGGTGCACAAGTCACCATGTGCGATCTGACGGCAACAGACCTTTCCTATGCCGTGACCAGCGCATTCTACTGTGGGAAACTGGTGTTGGCCTGCTCCACTTATGACGGAGGACTGTTCCCGCCCATGAAGGAGTTTTTGGAACATTTACAGACAAAGGGATTCCGAAACCGCCGGATCGGCCTCATGGAAAACGGCTCATGGGCCCCTGCTGCCGCGCGGCTGATGCGCGCCGAGTTGGAAAAGATGAAGGAACTCCGACTGTGTGAAACGGAGGTGTCGCTGCGCGGCGCGCTGAACCAAACCAGCGAAGCGCAGATGGACGCTCTGGTGGCGGAGCTCTGCGCGGAATAAGCTGCAACAAACTGCAGCTATTCTCGTACAGATGATGGTCTTACTCATCTGCTTTATGTCCCAAGGGCAGAGTACCGTCATCTCAGGTTGAGGTCACGATGTGGTGTGGGGCGAGACCGGAGTCTTGAGAATACCCAAACAAAGGAAAGGAGCTGGCAGATATGGCAGCTATGAACATGAATCGGGAACAGTTTGAACAGTTGATCCGTGGCGAAAAGCCCGTTTTGGTGGATTTCTGGGCACCCTGGTGCGGCTATTGCCGGAGGATCGGCCCCGCGTATGAGAAGATTGGAGAAGAATACGTGGACAGCCTCGTTGTCGGTAAGATCAACATTGACGAGGAGCCGCGGCTGGCGGGGGCCGAGGGAATCGAGGACATCCCAACTCTGGTGCTGTACCGGAACGGAAAGGCCGTGGATTCCATCACCGCGCCCGGCTCAAAGGCAGAGATCGACCGCTTCATTCAGGAAGCCTTGGCGAAATAACGGAGGGTTCAGATATGAACAACAATCATGTTTATGATATGCTCGTGGTGGGCGGCGGCCCAGGCGGCTACACCGCCGCCCTGTACGCGGCACGGGCGGGGCTGGACACCGTCGTGCTGGAAAAACTGTCCGCCGGTGGGCAGATGGCCCTGACCGAGCAGATCGACAACTACCCCGGCTTTGAGGACGGGATCGACGGCTTCTCTCTGGCGGAGAAGATGCAAAAGCAGGCGGAGCGTTTTGGGGCACGCAGCGAATACGCAGAAGTCCTCCGCATGGATCTGACGGCGGTTCCCAAGCTCGTGGAGACCAGCGAGGGGATCTTCCGGGGGAAAACTGTGGTGCTGGCCACCGGTGCGGACCCCAGAACGCTGGGCGTGGCCAGAGAGTCGGAACTGGTGGGCCGAGGCGTGGCCTACTGCGCCGCCTGCGACGGGATGTTTTACAAGGGCAAAACGGTGGTCGTGGTGGGCGGCGGCAATTCCGCCGCGGCAGATGCCCTCCTTCTCAGCCGCGTGGCGAAAAAAGTGATCCTCGTCCACCGCAGAGACACCCTGCGGGCCACCAAGATCTATCACGAGCCGCTGGCACAGGCCGAAAACGTGGAATTCCGTTGGAACAGCGTCGTTTCCGCGCTGCTTTCCGGGGACAGGCTGACCGGCGTCCGCCTGCGGGACACCGTCACCGGTGAGGAAAGCGTGGTGGACTGCGACGGCGTATTTGTCAGCGTGGGCCGACAGCCCGCCACGGCGCTGGCGGTGGGTCAACTGGAGCTGGACGGCGGCGGCTATATCGTGGCCGGAGAGAACACGGAAACCAGTATTCCCGGCGTTTACGCCGTGGGCGACGTGCGGACGAAGCCCCTCCGTCAGGTGGTCACCGCCGTGGCGGACGGCGCGGTGGCAGTTCACATGGCGGAGAAATATATCGCGGAAAACCGATAAGGGAGGTAGATTGAAAAAGCCATGTTTAAGGTCAGGCCGGATACGACCGCAGTGGGGATGCCGACATATCTGCAAGGCAAACTGCCAGAGTGATGGCAGATAAGATAACCCATGTAAGATCGGGAGATATGTTGTCTCTCCATATCCAGTCCACGCAACAGTGAGCAACTGAACACAAAACACAGCCACAGATGTACTCTGCGGCTGTGCTTTTATGCGTAGTATACCGCGTGACAAGCGGTTTTACTGTGACGGCGTCACACAATTTGAGAAAATCAGCGCGGCGCTCCGGTTGTACGATTATGATTGCCGCTCCCAGCCTTGGAGATTTGCCGCGAAAATATGAGCAGAAAAAAGTCATGACTTAATCACCGCGAGGGCTTGTATATCACCCGAAAGGGATAGCTATAAAGAAGTACTGTAACGAATTGTTCCTAAAAATGTGGAAACAGAAAAGGAAATCGGTATGAAAAATGAATCCCAATACGGTCTGCTACTCTTACAGCAGTATCTGTATGAGCATACGGATGACCGGCATCCGGTCTCTGTGGCGGATATTCTTGCTTTCTGGCAGGAGCATGGCATTCAGGCAGGGCGCAAGAGCGTATATTCCGCTATTGAAGTCTTGCAAAGCAGCGGTATGGACATCGTCTGTGTCAAAAGCACCCAGAACCGATACTTCGTAGGAGAACGGTTATTTGAACTGCCGGAGTTAAAATTGCTGGTGGACGCGGTGGAATCCTCCCGCTTCATTACGGCCAAGAAAAGCGAACGGCTTATTGAAAAGCTGGGTAAGCTCACCAGTGAATCTCATGCCCGCCAGTTGGATCGGCATATCTATATGGACGGCACCGCCAAACCGGAGAATGAGTGTATTTGTTACAGCGTGGATGAGATCCATAACGCCATTCAGGAGAAACGGCAGATCACTTTCCAGTATTACGAATACACACCACAAAAAGTAAAGATACTCAAGCATAACGGTTACCGCTATCAGTTCAGCCCATATGCCCTTATCTGGAGCCGGGATTGCTATTATGCTGTGGGCTGGTCGGAAAAGCATGGAAAACTGGCACAGTTCAGGGTGGACCGAATGGTGGCTGTGGAATCATTTGACCGGGCGGCTGTTTGTATGCCGGACTTCGACCCGGCTGAGTATGTGCGGAAAATATTCGGAATGTACCCGGACGATCTGTGTACGGTGGAGCTGTTGTGCGAGAACGAGGTCATGCGCAGCGTGATAGACCGCTTTGGCGAAGATGTCTCAACGGTGACAGCAGATGACGGCCATTTCAAGGCCATCGTGGAGGTAGCGCCCAGTCCACCGTTTTTTGCATGGGTGTTCACCTTCTGCGGCAAGATCCGAATCCTCGGCCCCGAAGAGGTGCTGGACGAAATGCGCGGTATGGCCGCATGGCTGCAATGATCCAGCAGAGGTGTTCCTTGCAGGGGACACCTCTGTTTTCTCATCTTGTAAATCGAACAAGTGTTTGCTATACTGACAGTGTTCTCAATCGAGAGAACACACGAGGAGGTGAAACGTGTGGAACAGACCTTTGGCAGCTTCCTTCGGGAGAAGCGTATAGCGCGCGGCCTGACGCTCCGAGGCATGGCGGCAAAGCTGGACCTGTCGCCGGTCTATATGAGCAACATTGAGAATGACCGCCGTGCGGCTCCTTCGCAGGAATATCTGGAACGGATGGCCATGCTGCTGCAGTTGGATAAGCCAGAACGGGAATGGTTGCTTGACCTTGCAGCAAAATCCAAGCAAAATCGGGTATCCGCAGACCTTCCGGACTACATCATGGATCGGGAGATCGTCCGGGCTGCATTGCGCACAGCCAGGGAGGCGGACGCCACCGACCAGGAGTGGCAGGACTTTATCGACCGGATCAACCGGCGCATGAGATCATCCGGAGAGGACAGTGATACCAAGGCATGAGAACACCATATTACAGGGAACAGGCTCTGGAGGGGATCGCCTGCGAAGTCATCACCGCCTATGATCCGAATCTCTACTATGGCGTTCCCAGAATGATCCCTATCGAGGATATCATCGAGGCACAGGGGATCACGCTGGAGTATCAGTGCCTGCGGAAAACCGGCTGTGTTCTGGGCGAAACGATTTTTGATGATGGCGGTACCATCATCTACGATTACGATATCCCAGGATATACCGTCATTGCGGTCAAGGGCGGCACCATACTCATCGATAGCTCCCTCTGCAGAGAGGATGCCTCCACAGGCCGACTGCGCTTTACCTGCGCTCATGAGCTGGCACACTGGCTGCTGCATAAGAGACTGTACAGCGGAACCGGCGAGAGTGCAGCCATGATGACAGAAACAAACATCGTCAGAACGCAGAACAGCGCATTGGAAATGCAGGCGAATCTGCTGGGGTCCATCCTTCTGATGCCGCTGCCTCAAGTAAAACGATGCTTTTACCAGCTCCAGTCTGGCAGGGACCGTCAGCAATTAGTCGCGGATATGGCCGGCATTTTTCAAGTCTCCAAGCAAGCCATGCGTATCCGGCTGGAGAATCATCATCTGCTGTGAAAAAATTTTAGGAAGCTGTTCTCAAAAAAGAGAACAGAGAAAGCGAGGCGCCATGGAACAAGAAATACGCAAGATCCTTCGCTGTCCTATCTGCGAGAAGGGACGGATCGCGGATGCCCCAGCGGGGGCGGCCCTTTCCCAATATCGGCTGTTTGCCATGGTAGGAAATGAACCAGCTGATATTATCGCAAAGTGTCCAAGGTGCGGCATGCAGGTGGGGATCACCGTGCGGCACAGGACTGAGCCGCCGATCATCGTGCCCACTCTCTGTAGGGATACGGCATGGGCCTGAATTAAGACAAAACAATATATAACTTCGTCAAGCGCACCAACCACCCAGCGTCGAATCAGACGTAAGCGGGAAGTATTGAGTTAGGAGCCTTACAAGTAGCTTTTCAGCTATGCGTAAGGCTCTTTTTTTGCGCCCTTTTCGCATTGTTGAGTGGCGGAAAGGACTTGTATGCTCCAGCGTTGGCAGACCTATGTCGCCAAATACCCGTGACCCGATCTCAGAACTTTCAAAAAAATCTGAGATTGGAGTCACGAAAAATGAAAAAATGGCAGGAAGAACGCAATTATAGACGCATTTATAACGAAGCTGGTGAAGCAATCGCCAATATCATCACCGTGGATGGTGTGGATGTGGAAGTGGCGGAGGATGTGTATCTGGCCTACTCCCAGGCGGACCGCCGGGAGCGGTATGTGCGGGAGGAACAGTTTTCTGGGAAGATCCTCTCGCTGGAGCAGATGGCGGAGGACGACCTGCTTTCGGACTATGTCGGCGCGGAAGCAGCCCCAAGCGCGGAGGAAGAAGCGCTGGAACGAGAGCAGGCACAGAGCCTTGCGGAACGAAAGGAGATGTTGCTGCTGGCCATGCTGTCTCTGAATGACGCGGATCGGGAGTTGATCAACGCGCTGTTCTTCGATGGCGTGTCCACCAGAGACTACGCGGCGCGGATCAGAATTACCCAGAGGGCGGTCATCAAACGCCGGGACCGTATTCTGCGGGATCTGAAGAAATGTTTTGAGAATTTTTCAAATTAAGGGTATTCACCCGAGGGCTTTTTCGGGAGGACAGTGAGGGACCCAAAAGGAGATCCCTCACTGTTCCTTGAAAAGTGCATACCAGCAGTACGGGCAACCGCCCGGACGGATGAGCGTTCGCGCAGTGTGCGCCATGACCCGGAGGAGATATCTTCGGCGAGCGATAAAACCTGTGACGGGCCGACTTTGGCAAAGTCGGCTGGCATTGACTCTGTTCGGGCTGATAATGAGACACAAAGCACTGGCCAGCATGATGAGGCTGGGCTGCCCTGGGGTTGAAAGCAGTAGAGATCCCAGGAATACGCCCGTGAGAAGGTAGCCGCCTTCTGTCCGTACTGTTCCCTTTATCCACCGGGGCGCGAGCTGCAAATACGGTGAAACGAATGACAAAAATACTTTTTATCATGATAGGGGAAATCCACGGATGAATACAAATGATACAAACAGGCAGAAAGCCCACGCCATGATCGACCATATTTTCAAAGACCTGCTGCCTGCCCAGGGCATGGCGGAGCGTTCCGAGCAGATCAAGCTCAGCCACCGGATGCTGGATACCATGCTGAACGGTGGCATCGCCCTGTGCGACGCAGGCACCGGCATCGGCAAGACCTACGCTTATCTGGTAGCTGCCGCAGCGGCCAACCGATCCGACACGGAGGCGCTGCGCAAGCCCGTCATTATCTCAACCTCCAGCATCGCCTTGCAGAACGCCGTGCAGACGGAATACCTTCCGCTGCTGTCCTGCATCCTGCTGGCAGACGGACAGATCGATCGCCCGCTGCTCTCTGTGATCCGCAAAGGAAAAGGTCATTATGTTTGCGACGAACGCCTGCAAAGGCGGCTTCGTCAGGTGAACTTTCAAAAGAAAGATCCGGCAGCCGCCGACGCCCTTCGCACGCTGAAGGGAACGCTGGACATGGACAATGTCCCCCATCTCAGCGGGTATGACCGGGAACGTGTCTGCGTTCCACAGTTCTGTGACTGCGATCATCAGGACTGCCGGTACAAGCGCTTCCTGAAACGCTGCGACGCGGATCGATATGTGTTCCAGATCTGCAACCACAATCTGTTGTTGGCGGACGCCATCCACCGCAGTCAGGGCAAACGACCCATTTTCCCGGAGCATAGCGTCATCATCGTAGATGAAGCCCATAAGCTGCCGGAAGCGGCACGGGAGATGTTCGGCATGACGCTGACTGCCAGTGACATCCAAAGCATGATCAACCAGCTCCGCGCGGAACGATATCTGCTGGCAGCGGATGTACTGACAGACACGATGGGGTCGCTGCTCCGCAAGCTCACGCAGCCCAGAGAGGAAACCGAACCCCTGGATGCGTACCTTCGCTTACTGACGATCCCCAGCCGATCTCTTCTTGTTATTGAGAAACAGGTCGGCAGGCTGCTGTCGGCGCAGGGGCGCAGGCAGTTGGAAAAGCTGCGTGGCACGGTGTCCCTCTTGAGTAGTCCGAGAACGAATATGATCCTCTACACAGCGGATGACGGCGATGGCGGAACCATGCTGTGCGCCACCGTTTCAGATTTGACGGAACAGATGCGCCAAGTCCTGTGGAGGCCGGAACACGCTTTTGTGCTGGCCTCTGGGACTTTGGCTGTAGGGGATGACTTTCACCGTTTTCGTTCGCAGACTGGACTGATGGACGGGCGGCGCGTAACGGAGTCGGTTTCTCTTTCTCCCTTTGACTATAAGCGGAATTGCCTGCTGTACTTGCCGCAGCTTCCACCGGGCCAAAGTTCGGAAGCATACTATGATGAATTGGCAGATGAAATTGCGGAACTCATCCGTGCGGCTTGGGGCCATGCGCTGGTGCTGTTCACCTCCTACGCCGCCATGTCAGCGGTAAAGGATAGGCTGCGGGAGCGGGAACTCAGCTTCCCGTTATTTACCTTGGGCAGAAACGCCATGCACATGACGGAGCGGTTTCGGCAAACACCGGGGGCTGTACTGCTGGCCACAGGCGCGGCATGGGAAGGCTTTGATTTCCCCGGCGACTGCGTATCCCTGCTGGTGATTCCCCGCCTGCCCTTCGCCTATCCTGACGCATTGAAGGAAAAAGAGCGGGAGGAATACGCTTCCCTTCGCCAATTTATTCAGAATGTGGCCGTTCCGGAAATGCAGATTAAGCTGCGTCAGGGCTTTGGGCGGGCTATCCGAACGGAGTCCGATACCTGCGTCATTGCCATTCTGGATGAGCGCGCAAGCCATGGCCGCCGCTACTACGCAGCCATGCGGGAGGCTCTGCCGGACATGCGCACCACGAGCAGCCTGCGGGCTGTAACGAAGTTCCTGCGGGAGCTGAAGCCGGAAAGCTATTTTGAGGTGTGCGCATGATCGACGCCAAGAAGGAATTGCAGTACCGGCTGGCCATCCGGATGCTGGAACACTTATCCGAGAAGGGCCTTCTGTCAGCAAAGGAATTGGCTTATGCCAAGGGACTCGCCAGAGAAAAATACGCCCCGCAGACTGTTCGGGAATAGTGCTGGCTATTCCGCGGATAGTGTGGTAGCTTGTGTGTTGCCCAAAAAGATGCAAGGAGGACACAGTGTGGAATACCAGTATTATTTGAGACAAATTTACCGCAAAGACGGTTCTGTTTGGATCGACATCCTTGAGGCGGCGCAGGCGGAAAAGCTGGGGTATCAGGACGGTGACAAGTACACGCAGAATGACGGCGTTGTTTACATCAACGGGTTTGACAGCCCGTCTGCCCTGAACACCTTTATCGAAGACCTGCATGGCTGCGTGAACCGCAGCGAAGCGATGGCTGCCCACCAGCGGGAGGAACGCTGATGGCTACGGTAAAAGAGATTGCGCCACACGCACTCCAACCGGAACACCTGCGTGTCGCCGCCTACTGCCGTGTCAGCTCAGACTCTGAGGATCAGCTGCATTCCTACGCAGCCCAGATCCGCAACTACACCGAGGTGATCGCTCAGCACGACGGCTGGGATCTGGTGGATGTGTACGCCGACGAGGGCCTGACCGGCACGCGCGTGGACAAGAGGGACGATTTCAATCGCATGATGCGGGACTGCCGAAAGGGCAAAATCGACTGCATTCTGGTGAAGTCAGTAGCCCGTTTCGCCCGCAACACCAAAGAGTGTCTCGCCTCCCTGCGAGAACTCTCCGGTATGGGAGTCACTGTCCGATTCGAAAAAGAAAATATCGACACAGGAACGCTCACCACCGAACTGATGGTGAGCGTTTCCGGTTCTCTGGCCCAGCAGGAGTCCCTATCCATCTCGGCAAACCAGCGTCTGAGCTATCAGCACCGCATGGAATGCGGAGAATTCATCACCTGCAGCGCTCCCTACGGATACCGGATTAAAGACAAGAAAAACCTTGAGATCCTGCCGGAAGAAGCGGCTGCGGTACGCTGGGCCTTTGATGCATATCTCAAAGGAAACAGCTCCAAATGGATCGCGGAGCAACTGACGGCAAAAGGCATTCCGACGCAGAATGGTGGCGAGAAATGGCAGGAGACAAGCATCCGGTACCTGCTGACCAACGAAAAGTACATTGGAGACACGCTCTGCCAGAAATCCTATAGCTGTGGCTTCCCATTCGTGCAAAAGCGCAATCAGGGGGAGCGGATGCAATACTATGTCGAAAACAGTCATCCGGCCATCATTGACCGCGATACCTTTGAAAAAGTGCAGGAGCTGCTGCGCAAGAAAGCACAAAAAGAGAAAAGGCGTCGAGAGAGAAGTCCATTCGCCCTGAAAATCCTATGCGGGAACTGTGGGACGATGTTTCTGCGCCGAACCAGCAAAAACGGATATGTAACATGGGTCTGCCGAACCCATGACCGCAGTGCCGATGCCTGCCACGTAGGACGCATTCCGGAGAGCGAGATCCGCGCTGCATTCCTACGGATGTACCGCAAGCTCAAGTGCAATGCCGACATGATCCTAAAGCCCGCTATGGAGCAGATGAACGCCCTTGACGCCATCCTGCAGCAGAATAACCCGAAAACCCTGACCATCAACCGGGCCATCGCGGAAGCCACAGAGGAAAGCCATAAAATCAGCACCCTGCGTGTCAATGGCCTGCTGGACGCCGATACCTGCACGGCTCGCATGAATGTGATCAGCGCCAAGCTGGCGCAGCTCCGCAGGGAACGGCGCAGGCTGGCGGAGAATGAAGCATTGGACGAGGTCATGGACGCGCTTCGGAAGGTGCGGCAGACGATTTTTGACGGGCCGGAACAGATGGATGACTTCGACGATGATCTCTTCGAAAGTCTCGTGGAAAAGATCATCGCGGAATCTCAAACAGAGATTCGTTTCCGACTCTATGGCGGGCTGGAACTGAGGGAGCGATTGGAGGTGGCGGTAAGATGACAAAACGCAAGATTTTATATGGATACCAGATCCGTGGCGACGCATTGGAGATCGTTCCGGAAGAGCAGCGGGTCGTTCAGATGCTGTTCGCCCTCTACAGTGCCGGAGCATCTTACCAGGACATCTCCGATGCGTTGAATCGGCAGGGCATTCCATACAGCTCCGAAATACCGCTTTGGAACAAGCATAAGATAAAGCGCATGTTGGAAAATGCCCGTTACACCGGAAAAGATGGTTATCCTGTGATGATCGCGGAAACCGATTTCCAAGCTGTGCAGGACAAGATCTCAGAAAAGAATGACAGGCGGCAGGTGTCCGAAGAGGTGACGGTCGTTGACCGGTTAAAGCCCTACTTTCGATGTACCTGCGGTGGAAAGATGGTTCGTCTGGGTGGACGCTGGCAGGATCGCAGCAAGGTGTATCTCAAATGCGAACACTGCGGCATTTCCGTTTCTCTGGATACGGATGAGACGTTCCAAGAAGTTGCCCACCAAATGCAGACGCATGAATGCCAGGAGGCGGACGCTTATGTTCCCTCTGCGGAGGTCATTCGGCTGAACAACGCCATCAACCGAGGGCTCGAACAGCCTGACTCACCCGAAGCAGTCATGGCTCTCATTTTACAGGGGGCAGCCGCACGATATGACTGCTGCCCCCAGCCTATTTCTGAATGTGAACCCTCAGACTGCCCAGTGGAAGTGGATTGGCTCCGCTTTCGCCGGGTGGTCTCTTATATCACCGTCGCGTCTGACGCTATGGTGAGCCTCACATTTACGGATGATAACTTCACTGGAAAGGACAAATAACCATGGAAGCAGCAACAACCACTTTAGAACGGCGTGTGCGGGAAATCCCACCGACCAGGAAGCCGGAAGAATTACTTAGAAACTACGATGGCAAGATGCGTGTGGCGGCCTACTGCCGCGTATCCACCGACAGCGAGGAACAGCTCAACAGCTATGAAGCCCAAAAGACCTACTACACCCAGAAGATTCAGGACAACCCTGATTGGGAGATGGCGGGCATTTACGCAGATGAGGGCATCTCCGGAACCAGCCTCAAAAAGAGAGCGGAGTTCAATAAGATGATCACCGCCTGCAAGCGTGGCCGCATCGACTTCATCATCACGAAGTCCCTCTCCCGCTTTGCCCGAAACACGGTGGATTGTCTGGATACGGTCCGACTTCTTAAAGCCAATGGCATCGGCGTGTACTTTGAAAAGGAGAATATCAATACTCTTACGGAATCCAGTGAGTTCCTGGTTACCCTGTTCAGCGGCTTTGCCCAGGCAGAGTCTGAGTCACTCAGCAAAAATGTTGCATGGGGCAAAGAGAAAAGCGCAAAGGCAGGCAATGTCCACTTTCAATATAAGAAAATGCTGGGCTACCGCAAGGGCGAGGACGGCCAGCCGGAGATCGTGCCGGAGGAAGCCACAATCGTCCGCCGCATCTACCGCAGGTATCTGGACGGCTGCACATTAGGTAAGATCAAACGGGAGCTGGACGAGGACGGTGTTCCCACAGCCCAGGGTGTGGAGTGCTGGTCACCCGCCATCATCCATAACATTCTGACCAACGAAAAGTACATTGGGGATGCTCTGCTGCAGAAAACCTATGTTACGGACTGCCTCTCCAAGAAGGTTCGAAAAAACCGCGGTGAGCGCGTCATGTACTATGTTGAAAACAACCACCCCGCCATCATCTCAAGAGAGGCATTCGATCTGGTGCGGAAAGAAATGACGCGCCGCTCCAGCAAGCGAAAGGTGCTGCAAAAGAGCGGCAAGACGGAACTCGGAAAATATTCCGGCAAATACGCCCTGACGGAACTGCTGGTGTGCGGTGAGTGCGGTTCCCCCTACAAGCGGGTGACATGGGCCAGAGACGGAAAAAAGCGCATCGTCTGGCGGTGTGTCTCCCGGCTGGAGTTCGGTACAAAATACTGCCATGCCTCGCCTACGCTGGATGAAGGCAAGCTCCACAGTGCCATCCTCAACGCCATGAACGAGTACGCAGCCATCCGGCAGGAGGTCTGCCCCGATGTGCTGGCGATGGTGGAGGAAGCCAAGCAGGCGCTGACTCAGACCGGTACAAAACTGCTGACGCTGAAGCGCCGCCTTGACGAAGTCAGCCATGAGCAGGCTGATCTGCTGGACATGCTGCTGTCCAACATGGCTGACGCTGATCTGAACGCCAGAATGAAAGCCCTGACGGATGAGAAAGCGTCTCTCAAGGAACAAATTTTAGAGGCCCAGCAGGAAGAAGTCGGTCTGGAAGAACAAGTTGCCAAGCGCCAGCAAATGTGGGACAGCTTGATCGAATGCAGCGAGGGCTACACGGAGTTCGACGATGAGTTCGTCCGGCAGATCATTCAGAAGATCACGGTCGAGGACGCCGACACGATCCGCATCCAGTTTAGAGACTCCGATGTGGTGCTCGAGCAAGGATTACAATAAAAAGGAAAGGCGAAAAAAGATGGCAATTTTTATGACCGACACCCACGGTGATTTTGGTAGGCTCCGCCCTGCGGCATTCCGTGAGCAAGGCGACCTGAGCAAAGACGATTGTCGCTGTCGCTTGTTCGGACACTGCCGAGACAACCGCGTGAGCAAAGTCAAGCCCATCCTGCGGATCGTGCAGATCTGCCAATATCCCTACAGGCAGGCAGTAAAGGAAAGAGCGGCGCAGCGCCGCTTTTTCCTTTACTGCTTTGCGACAAAAACGGCAAAATGAGCCAGTGAAAAGGTTATTTGGCAGTTGCCATCAATAAGTTTCGACAGAGTAGAAAACCGGATAACGGCCCACGGATGTAGCGGATCTGTTGGAAAGGTAGAAGAATGCTTTAGATGCTTCCTTTTGATAGACTGTGGATCTGCAGCCTGCTATACTGGAAGCAACAAAAGAACAGGAGTGGATAGCGATATGGACACGCTAATGGAATTCAGCATTCAAGGTGACATCTTCTTTTTCTATGATACATTGTCAGATGAAGAAAAAGAAACCGTTCGCAAGTGCATGCGGGAAAAGTACAAAGGTCATATAGTAGCCAATCCAAAAATTGATGAATTTTTAGAAGGTCTCGAACGTGATCATGGCATTAAGCTGAAAAGGCTGTCGGTAACGAGTGTCATTGCGGTGTGAGCGCGAAACAGACTTGAACAACCCCAGCAAGAATGAATACCGAATCGCAAGAGAAACACTGGACAAAGTAGGCTGAGATGTGGACTACATCATCCCCCTCTGCTGCCCCAGCAGCATTCAGGACACATTCAGCGGCGGCCTATTCCGACGGGATGCCCTGACAGACTTTCTCGATGAGGTTCGAGAGCGATGCCGATTCCAATACTGGTTTTTCGGACACTACCACGAAAACATGGCGGGGGAGAAAAAGTTCATAATGCTGTACAAGCAGATCATCTGGCTGGGATAAAAGCCATCGGCACAACGACTTGTTACCCGTTGTGCCGATGACTTTTATTTCAGAATTGCTTCTTATGACCTCTCTCCCCACCCCGATTCAATTATTTATTTATACTTGAACTATTTACATTTTATGGTTCAAATGATAAGATGTAATTGAATTAACCAAGGAGGTGCTATTATGTCGAGGCAATTCGATCAATACATGGAAGATAAATTTGAGTATCAGGGTGAGCTCAAGTCATTGATTTACCCGACTTCGTTTTCTGAGCTCGTCTCTGCTTTGGAAATCAGAGATACACTGCAAGCAATAATTGACTCCGCTACACGAGAAGAAGACCCCTCTGGGTATAAGGAAATGAAGGAACAGCAAAACGATTATATCCAAGAGTACCTGAATTCAATCGGTGATTTTGATAACAGCATTCTCATCTCAAATATTATCTACCTTGCCAAATCTAACGGCATCCGGCTGGGAGAATTGGAAAAGATGCTTGGTATTAGCACGGGCTATATTTCTCGCACAGCGAAGGAAAATACGAATAAACGCCTAAGCATTGATGTTGTTTGGAAAATAGCAAATTTCTTTGATTTAGGTATTGATGATTTAGTCAATCAAAATCTTCAAATTCCTTCGGAAACCTCTGCTCTACTTTGCAAGTTCATCAAAAAGCTGGTATCGCAAACCATAACGGGTGAAATTGAATGGAAGTGCGAAGGCGGCGGTATATGCGATTGCGACCCACTGCTCCTGAGTCTACCGCTTTTCTCAAAGGATGACGATGGCACTATAATTTATCATCCTGAGCACTTGAACCAAGATTTCAAATGGACATTGGCTGGAGATATTTACTCGTGTGATACTATCAGCGAAGGTCAAAAACTGCTTATCGTAGCCTGTCAAGCAGAAAAATCGAAATACCGCCAATATGATTTTATTTTCTGCTCCTACAACGAGGACGGCACCTACTCTTGGGAAAATGCATTCCATACTAATGATCCACGTTCGTCACTCGAAAACTACGCAGCCGTTCTTTATGAGCAAGTTTCCAAACAGTTAGATGCAGTTAGACTTGCACCGGATATTCGTAGTATCATACAAGCATACCTTCAGTAAGGCGCACAACTTTATCCCGCAAATAAGTTCAAGATTTTATCAATTTTAGTAGACAAATCACAAGAATTGTAGTATTTTAGGATTAGAGAAAAAAGAAGCCTTAAAAACTCTCTCAAGGCTCCTGCATCTTTTTTGTCAACACACTCCATAAAGAGTTACCGGTATAGATGCGTCTGGCGCAAAGCCAGGCGCATCAACCGTTTCCGGGCTTTTTCGAGCCCGGATTTCTTCTTTTGAACCATAGATTTTTATGGAGGTTTCGGAGCAACTGACCGGATTTGGACCGGAGGATCTCATGTCTTGGACAGTTTCCAACCTCCAGCGCCCTTTTAGAGAGGACTTTTCTCTCAAAAAAGCGGCATCATCGCAGAAAAAGAATCACAAATATTTGGGCGTCGTTTTGTCGGCTTTGACAGCTGAAAAAGCGGTGCCCTTTTTCAATTTCTAAAAGGGCGCTGGCTGCAGCGTCTGAAGCGGCAGGCCGGAGATGACCTCTCCGGCCTTATTTTTTTACAACAGGAGGATCGCTCACATGGACACCCAAAACACAAGCCGTCAGCTCCGCTACCTCGAAGAAGTCCGTATTCCCCTGCACCGTGCGGGATTTGGAACCCTGCCGGTGGAGGGAGAGCAGTTGCCTGTCCATTGGAATGGCACACCCCTCTGCCGCATCACCGGCAAGGGCAGCGTGTTCTATCGGCGAGAGGATGCGGACACGCCCCAGGCAGAGGATGCCCTGTATCGCGTCGAGGACATCGCCGCGAAGACGCTGGAGTATATGACCGCTATGGAAGCCGCCCCGCAGCTCAAAGCCAGCGGGCTGGATGGCGACTACCGCATCCTCGCTGACTTTGGCGGCACGGTGCTGGCGGGTACTCCAAGCAAACACGGTGTTCAATCCGTTACATGGGATTGGGACTATGACCGCATAGGCGTGGTACACGGACACTACTTCATGGAGAACTACGATGGCGCCAAGCAGGACTTCGCCACACGCTCCGGGCTTATCCAAAAGGAACAGCTTTTCAGCCCGGAGCAGCTGACCGAGATATTCCGCTGCTGCGCCGATTCCGTGGATGAGGACTTCTTTGAGCTTACGGATACGCAGGAAGAAATGATCCGCGGAATCCAGCAGCAGATCAGGGCGTGCGTACCGGATCTGGACGAGCGCGTCCGTCAGCAGGAGGAAGCGTTGGAACGAGCATCACAGGAGCAGACAATGTAATACGACATGGCATGGGCCGGAGTTTTAGCAATAAGACTCCGGCCCTTTTTTATTTCCAGAAAGGAGAGGGATTATTTGACGCGATATTTTATGAAATTCACGCCCTTGTTCCCTGTGGAGGTGCAGATGATGACGCCACCCCGTCATCAGCCTCGCAGAAGCGGACGCATTCGCTGCAGCTTTCGCTAACGATCATTGTCGTTCTTCGAGGCCCGCACCAAAAGAACGCCTTTTTTGAGGTCGACATCTCCCACTTCAAGGTGTAGCACCTCTCCTGGTCTAAGACCACAGCAATACAAAATACGGAACAAAGTGGGCATATCTTCTACCATGCGGCTGGCTCGAATAACCTTTTTCTTGTAGCTCTGGCGGCGAGATAAGCGTTGCGCATCATCGATCCCGTAGTGCTCCTGTAATTTCAGTTGTCATCCTCCTTCACGAAGATGTAGATGCTGTGATTGGATGGAGAAAAGAGCGTTTTACACAAAGGGCGAGAAAGTGTCAATGAAATGGCACATAGCCCCCAGCAATAGCACGCTATGGCCGGGCATCGGATGCCCTGACTTTTAGCGTCCTTTTGAGGATACCCCGCCTCCGTCCGCCATCGTTACCCTCGAATATCGGAGAATTAGGACAGAGAAAGAACAAGCAGGGAGCAGAAACTCATGTTTTTGTGCTTGCGGGGGCGGGCAAATTCAGCACCACAATTGATTGAAATGATCCCCCCATCGGTCGGCTGCCGGGGTGGGTGTTCATTGTATAACACAGGCGCTGTGACGAATTTGTGACACTTTCCCCGCACTTTCGCGGGGGAATTTCAATGCAGCTACTGCTATGCTACAGACAAGGTTGAAACCCAACCCAAAATACTTCAAAAAAGGAGCGTAACATACCATGAAAAAGAAAACGATTTTGAGCTTTGCACTGGCACTGGCATTGACGGTATCGGCCATCGGCGCATCGACCGCAGCTTTGGCGGCTGCACCTGACACGGAAGGGCAGACAACTGCCATCGCAACAGAGAATGAGGACGCCATCTGGGAGCAGATCGAGGCGGTGGAAGAGAAGAGCGACGCCATCTTCCAGAGAAACGCGGCGCTGTGGGAAAAGCTGGACGAAATCTGCAACGCCCTGCCCGACGACTACGACTTCACAAACTTTGACGAAGCAGCGTTTATCCGCAGCACCAACGCTCTGGCGGAAGCGGAGAAGGAAACCCTTCTGGCGGACATCAAGGAGTTGAACGGCCTTGACGCCGAGATGGAGGCACTGTACGCTCAGCTGCCCGACTGCGACAATATGCCGCTCTACGAGAAGGCACTGGAAAAGGCCGACCCCAAGGTGCTGGACGAGATCGACACCTTGGAGCAGGAGTATGACCGCGTCTGCGAAAAGCACGCCGACCTGTGGGATAAGGTAGATGAAGCGTACTTCGATCTTCCGGACGACTACGACTTCGACAACTATGATGAGGCCGCCTTCATCCGCAGCCTGAGCTTCCTGACCGACGCGGAAAAGGACGAGCTGATCGCCGACTATAACCGTCTGGTAGAGCTTGATAACCAGCTGTGCAAGCTGTACGATACCATTTGGGGAAACACCGGCTGCGAAAGCGGCATCTGCCCCCTTTGACGGAAAGACGATATTCTGATAGTATAAAATCAACATCATGCCGATGCTGCGCCCACGCGCAGCATTTGGCGCTGCTTGCAAGGAGGACGCATGGGACATTCCATCTATTTGGCGGACGATGAAAAGAGCATCAGGGAACTGCTCCATAGTTTTTTGGCAAGTGACGGCTATACCGTGCGCTCCTTTGAAAGCGGCGATGCGCTGCTGGAGGCGTTTCGTCAGGAGCCTGCGGAGCTTGTGATACTGGACATTATGATGCCCGGCACGGACGGACTTACCGTGTGCCGGGAGCTTCGCGCTGTTTCCGACATTCCCATCATCCTGCTTACGGCCAAAGACAGCGAGCTGGACTACGTCATGGGCATCAGTCAGGGTAGCGACGATTATCTTACCAAGCCCTTTCGCCCGACCATTCTTCTGATGAAGGTCAAAGCGCTGCTGCGCCGTGTGGAGATGGATCGAGGAAAAACAGCGGCGGCAGAGGATGAGCTGCATTACGGGGATATCCGCTATTCCGCTACGGAAAACGCCGTCTTTTGCGGAAGCACGATCGTGGCGCTGACCCAGACCGAGCTGCGGCTGCTCAGCTATATGATGAAGCAGCCGGAAAAGGCCTATTCCCGAGAGGAGCTGCTCAGCGCGGTGTGGGGCTTCGACTCGGAGGTGGAGACCCGCGTGACCGACGAAACGCTGCGCCGTATCCGAAAAAAGCTGCTGCAAGCGGGCAGCACCGTCAGCGTAAGCACCATCTGGGGCTTTGGCTATAAGCTGAAAGGAGCGGAGCGCACATGAAAAACATCAAGCTGCGGATCGTATACCTGATCCTCGGTGCGGCACTGCTGCTCTTTGCCCTTTTCATGCTGGCGGTGAACGTTGTGATCCCCGCTCACTTTGTAAGCGAGGCGGAAAAGGCGCTCATCAGCGAGGCACAGTACCAGAACCGCACCATCCCCTATACCGACGAGGAGCCGATCTATGACGAGGGCGAGGAGGGGAATTTCTTTACCCCCAGCATCGTCTTTTTGGAACTGGATGACGGATACCGACCTAACACATGGAGCCAGGACACCTATCGGCTGGAGAAAAAACTGCTGGCGTATTGCAGTGAACGGTCTGTTGCGCCCAACCGATGCCACGACTTCAAGGCAGACAAGCACCACCTGATCTTTATGCCCGTGCAGGGGGACTACGGCAATTCGGAAAAACCGTACTCCTATATCATGTACATAGACATCGGCCCCATCACCCGCTATACCGTGGA
>ERZ791718.137-NODE-137-length-44002-cov-5.242701_pt1 | contig 44002 bp, 55 predicted proteins | sample MGYA00510349_ERZ791718 | MGnify/ENA primary metagenome ERZ791718 (study PRJEB30046, sample SAMN00715136) | human gut metagenome | study: EMG produced TPA metagenomics assembly of the A metagenome-wide association study of gut microbiota in type 2... | reverse complement strand
CAAAGCCGTAATGGACATGAAACGCTCCTTCTCCCCCCCCGGCGGGGGGCGGGTTCAGTCGACTGCGCCCGCGCTCCCGTGACGTGGGGCAGGAGCCGCTTCCGGAACGTCCCTTTTAATGGTAGGGAGGCGGCAAGGCGCAACGTGGGCGGCGGAGGGTCAATGGCTCCGCCCTTCGCGGTTTGGGTTCAATGTATTAAACACCCCGACAGATTTTTAAGATTCATCCCCGAAAGAACCGGATTTGCTTTAGGATTTTCCAGAGCTTAATCTATCTGAACCGGGGCGAGTTGACCAAAAACCCCACTGTTTTTCAGAATAGAAACTTTCTCTTGTGTGAGTTCAATCCGTCAGGGCTTCTCAAAAACAGGTACTTTCCCACCTTTTTCCCGAGGAGGCGTAAAATCAGCGTAAAACAGTAACCCCCTCGAAATCATTGAAGATCTCAAGTATTATATAGGAGTTTTTACTTTTTCCGGGGGGGGTCGGTCAAGTGGGTCACATAATACCGCCGCACACAACATTTTGATTTCATGCGCATGTGATACCAATCCTTTTTTCACGTGAAGATTCTGAAAATTTGTTACAGAGGGGAAATGCTCCGGAAGTGTCATGTAACCTTCTGTTTCTGAACCGCAACCCACTGGAATAATTGACTGTACGCGGAGCTGGCGGACTTTTTTCCAAGGCGGAAAAAAGCGAGTAAGCGTGCAAAACCATTGAACAAATCAAAATCGGAATTTTGACGGGAAGCCGACTAGAACTGGATTGGTATCCCTGCGCAGCGTAACCCATTGAACTTGTAGGAGAAAGAAAATGCTTGCTTTTTTGTGCGTTTTGGTGCATTTACAATTCAGCGCAACCGCACCAAATCCACTGCATTTGCCGTACCTAGCAGTCGCGGATTGGATGCTTGTTGTAACCGACTGAAATCGCACAACTTACCTCGAAATTTTGCGAAAACTCGGCAGGGGGTGAAACTATACACAAAGGCCAAAATCCAGAAGCCCTGATCAGTTGAGGAGGCATTTTATGATTTCCCGAAAGGCCGTGAAGCGCGAAACTGCACCTGCAAAAGCCGGAACCGCAGTCCTTGAAGCAGAGGACAAGAGACGCATGGCGCGTCTTGTAGGGAAGGTTGAAGGCAACACCAAGCAAGCTGAGAAGCGACGGTATCAGGAGGCTTGCATACGAGAAGGTCACCTGACCAACTGCCTTTCCAAGGCTCGTACAGCCAATCAAGCACGTAAGATCCTTTGGTTGTTCAGCACGAACATGCCAGTGAGCGTGATCCTTGCGTACTTGGAACTTCCTCACGTGACGTGTCCCGCTCGCACGTGCTTCTCGCCAGACTGCCCCAAGGACAACTGTCCAGAGGACTTTGACTATGACCCAAAACGACTGAGTGTCATATTCAAAACTGGACACAATTTCATCAACATGTTGGCATTGAACCCTTCCAGAGCGAAGGTCATGCTGACAGCGGCACTTGAAATCTCGCAACAGGTGCTGTTAGAAATCGCAATTAGGAGACGCAAATGAGCCAGCAACCTTGTTATCCCGGTGTTTTCACAACTGAACGCGTAAGACTCAACCTTTGGGCTTTACCTACCCATGATCCAAAGAACGCGATCTTTGGACCGAACCTGAGCCTTGTGCACATTGCCAACAGCTTGTCGCACATCTGCCGTTTCAACGGCGCGACCCCCTACCCTTATAGTGTGGGGCAGCATTCGTTGGCTACGCTGGCCTATGCCAAGCATGTCATGGGTATCACCGCTCCGGACATCCTGAGGGCTGTTCTGTTGCATGATGCAGTGGAGGCGTACACAGGGGACATCATCCGTCCCATGAAGAACCACATTGTTACGGCGGTGAGACGAGCTGTCAAGGTATACATGGACGTCGCTGAGGAAGGCAACCGGGAGGCGTTCAAGTGCGCTTATGAGTATCTTCAGTGCGAAGACAGGATTCAGCGAGCAATATTTGACAAGTACAACGCGACACCTGATCCAGCCGTTACGAAGGCGGATGACGCGCTTGGCTTCATGGAGTGCTCGCTCTTCTTTGGTGAGCCCGATTGGGACGCGTCCCAGTATGACAAGCGGGTTTACTCCTTGTTGAATCCCATGTCCGATGACATGGTGTACACCAACCTCTTCGAGGCGTTCGAAGAGCTTAACATAAAGGATTGAGCATGGATTGGTTCAAGGCTAACGACTTTCCGGTGGCTCCGCATCTGCCTACCAGTAAGCGACTGGTGGACTTTTACGGGTTCGCTATTCGTAGGCAAGAGCGGTTCCTCGCACGTGTCAATGGTACTGCGCTGGTGTCCGAGGATCCTATCCTTGACAAGTGGAAGTTCACCAACGCCTATCGCATCCTTGATCGTGTTTCGCAGTACATGGTGAAGAACATCATTGACGACAGGGCTAATCGCTTTGAGTTCCCTCGCGCTCATCGCATGGGCATGTTCCTGTTCAGACTGTTCAACAGCATTGAGACATGGGAATCCCTTCCGGAATACAAGTACGATGCGTACAACGCGCTTCCTGCCATTAAGAGCTTCGTTGAAGCACGTCGCGCTTGCGGGGTTACGGTATACAACAACGCTTACATGATGACTCCGCCGTGGACGTTTGGTTGTACCACAAGAACGGAGCTGTTCCTCAGGACGCTGAAGCACATGGAAGACAGCGGTGATCTGGAGAGGGCTTACAACTCTTCAGACATGCGTTACACCTACGCAATCTTCCGCCGTCACGAGGGATTTGGGGACTTCTTGGCTTACCAGTTCGCTTTGGACTTCTCTTACAACCACTTAATGTTCGACTACGAGAAGTTCATCGTTCCGGGGATTGGGTGCCAGCGCGGGATGAGACGGGTTTGGCCTTATCTTAAGCTGACTGAACTGCCTAGCGTGCTCAAGCGGCTTGCGATTAACGGCATTCCGTCCTTCCCTGTACTCACTGTAGACGGCAAGGAGTTCCCGCTCCGTGGCAATGACGTGCAGAATCTGTTCTGCGAATATGACAAGTATTGCCGGGTTCGGGATGACGGTAAGAGCATTAAGAGCAACTTCAGTCGCATCCTTTCTCCGTTGGAGCAACCTTACATTCCGAGTGCTTGGAGGTTCTAATGGCTACGTTTACGCAGTTGTGCAACAGAATCGAAGAGCTCGGCTTGCGTGTTCCGTATGAAGGGACAGGTAAGAACGGCAAGATCCTGAACAGGGACTTGGAGGCTGTCATCGCTGAACACTATCGTGAACAGCGGGAGATCACCTTCGGTCGCGTCATGCGTGATCAGTTGCATGACGTTCAGTTGGCTTACCGTTATGACCAGCTCAAGCATGACGAGCAGGAGGCCGTCATTTCCGACGGCAATGGTTGGGTAGCCGAAGAGAAGTTCGATGGTTGCCGCATGGTTCTGGTCTACCATCCCGATGAGGGCTTTTCAGCCTTTGGGCGTAATCGCTCGACTGTTACCCTGCTTCCGGTGGAGTACACTGAAAAGCTCCTTGTTCCGCTCAACGGCAAGTTAAGCACGCTCAAGGAGTTCGCTGGTCATTGGAAGGAAGAGTTCATATTGGACTGCGAACTGGTCACTGACGGGTTCGTGGAGCTCAATGACGGCAACTTCACTGGGAAGGGTTTGAACGCTGTAACGTCTATGCTTCAGCTTAACGTGCATGACAGCCACCTTGCGCAACGCACTACGGCTCCCATGGAGCTGGTGGCGTTCGACTTCCTTCCCATTGAACGTGAGAAGATCATCACGGAGATTCCCTTCAGGGAAAGGCTTGAGCTCATGCAAGGCATGCCCATGCTCGATCGTTCCGTACGCCTTCCCAAGCAATGGGAGCGGGGCAAGAAGACCTACTTTGAATCACTGGTTGCCAACGGTGAGGAAGGTGTAGTTCTCAAGAACCTGAGCTCGTTCTACATTCCGGCTATTGGCAACTTCCGTGACAAGAACTCCACCATCAAGCTGAAGAGGAGCATGTCCATGGCGAGCCAGACGGACATTGACGCATTCGTCATAGGCTACACCAACGGCGGTGAATGGGATAAGGCGGGGCTCATTGCTGGCATCACACTCGGCGTTTATTTGTTGGGAGACAACAATGAACAGTTTGGAGTCCATTGGCTGGCTACCGTGAGCGGTATTCCGTTGCAAACACGCATGGCTCTAAGTGAAGTACGGGACGGCAAGCCCGCGCTCAAGACTGAGTTCTACGGGCTAGTCCTTACCATCGATGGTCAAGACATCAGCGCAAGGAATCAGCGCATTTCTCATGCCAAGGCGGACTGGGTAACAGGCTTCCGCCATGACAAGACGGCTTATGAATGCACCATGCGACGCAGTTTCATTGAAAGCCAAATGTTCTAGGAGACGATATGAAGTACGAACTCGCCGTACTGAGCCGGGGAAGGGCAGACGTTCTGCTGAATAGGCAACTGACGCTCACGTGGCTCCAGCATTCTCATTACTTTGTATCCCTTTGGGTGCACAGGGATGAAGCTGAAGCGTACAAGCCTGTAGCCGAAGCGTTCAACGTCAGGCTCATGTTGCATACCGCTAATAAAGTGTCTCGCATTCGGGACATCATCATGGAAGAGGCTTACGTTCGGGACGTTGAAAAGCTCGGCATCTTTGATGACGATCTGGCGTTCGCCTATCGCAACGGTAACAAGCTCGAAAAGCTCCCTCCCGTCAGCATAGACAACGCGCTCAGACCTATGTTCGACAACGTAAGTCAGGTGTTCCCCATGATAGGCTTGCGGCATCGCATGTTCGTTCACACTGAAACAAAGACGTGGGGCATCAACAAGCGCATCATGTGGACGCCAGTCCTGCATCTGCCCACGTTGTCGGGAGAGGGTTTCCGTTACGAATGGGAAGGGGACATCCTGGAGGACTTTCACATGCAACTCCAATTGATGAAGGCTGGCTACAGGACGGCTACGCTAAACCTGTTCACGGCTGACGATCAACTTGGAGCGGGTACGAACTCAGGTTGCAACCTTTACCGTGACGATGACCTTCGGGTTAAGGCGGCGGTGTTGCTACGTAACAAGTTCCCGTCTTGCGTCATGCTCAGGGACAAAACCAATCCGCTCACGGGACGCATGTATAAGGACGTGACTATCCGGTTTTCGCAGTTCCGTAAGTAATCGTAATCGTGGAACTTTTATACAACGCCGCTACAACGGCACTACAGCGCAACTACAACGCTCTACAGTGCCGGGCGGCGCACTCCCCACGCAACCTGTAGGAATGTCTTACCTTTTATACAACGAGGCAAATGTATGGACGGCGTACTGGAACTCTTGGTTGACAAGCTCTTGAGTGGAGCAGAGCATTCTCTCATAGCCATGCGTCGCAAGGGCATGGCGTTGAACCCTGCCTACGTTCAACTGAATGAGGCTTCCGCCGCACTGCGCAAGGAGATTGAGCGCAGGAAGCAGAATGCGCCTCATAAGCGTCACGTTGTGCGCTTCTTGATGGACAAGGAGTTCCGCATCTCCGTTGACGGCGAAGCCCGCCCTTGGCTGGTGGAGGAAGGCGATACGTACGACATACACAACTATTGCAAGGATGGCTACATCGTTCGCAGCCAGGACGTTAGCAAGACAAGCTTAACGCTTCACATGAGAGACGAGGGACACTTATATGAAAGACTCGCCATTGATGCTTGAGGGCGTTCCGTACTACACTGTGACGCAATTCGCGCGTCTGGTGGGTAAGGACGCTTCTCGTATCTCTTACCTTGTAAATCACCCTGAACACAAGAAGCATATCCAGTGCATGCGCAAGGCAGGACGGCCTTTGATTCCTCACCGTGAGGTCGTTCGCTTTGTTCAGCGTGAAGCTGGGATCACAACAGGAGACGCTGATGCAGTTCTTAACTGAACCCCTTCCATATCAACAGAAGGCTTTCGACAAGCTGAAGGACTTGCGCAACGGCGCGTTGTTCCTCACAATGGGACGAGGCAAGACCAAGGTCGCAATCGACATCATGGCGCACAAGTACCTTAAGGGTGAGATCGATCGGGTGCTGGTAGTGGCTCCCAATCTGGTTCACACGCAATGGGTTGACGAACAGTTGCCCACGCATTGCCCTGTTCCGTACAACGCAATGGCGTTCCTTTCTACCAAGACAAAGGCGTATCAGGCGCAGTTGCTTGGGTTCTTGCGCAGTCAGTTTGACGGGCTCAAGGTTCTGGCTGTGCACGTAGACGCCTTCTCCCACGATACTGCTGATTGGGCTCTGGACAAATTCATTGTTTCAGGGCGCACCATGATCGTGCTGGACGAGGCAACTCGTATTAAGACGCCTACCACTAAGAGAACGAAGAAGCTCTACGTGGTTCGCAACTGGTGCGGAGGGCCAGCCCTGATACTTACTGGTACCGCGCTTGCCAAGCGCGTTGTGGACGTGTGGTCGCTGTTCTACTTCATGAGCCCAAAGATCATAAACCAGTCCTTCATGTCGTTCAAGAGCGAGTACACCGTTCTTATGCAAAAGACGTTTGAGATCAAGGGCGGACGCAAGGTGACTAAGATCCAGGAGATTGACGAGTTCCTTTGGAAGCGCGTCAAGCGTCTTTGGGAAGCTTCCCACAAGAGCCAGAATGATATCTTCTCACTGGCTCAGACGCTCAACCTTGCGCCGGATGACGTGCGGTTTATCGTCATGACTCCGAAGTATACGCCATACAAGAACGTGGACGTATTGAAGGCGCGGGTAGAACCTTACACTGTATTCACCGATCCAAACGACGATGTAAAGCTCCCGCCGAAGACATACCGGACGGTTGAATTCAAGCTGGAACCTGTCCAGAAGGCTCTCCTTGAGCAGCTCAAAGAGTTTGCTGTTGCGATGTATCAAGGCACCATGATGACCCTTCAGAGCAAGGTTTCAATCGGTTCAAAGGCTTTGCAGATATGCGGAGGCTTTTTCAATCCGGTCATCAAGGGCGGTCAGGAAGACAAGAGCGTAGCCATTGATTGCAAGAACGCCAAGCTGGATTACATCATGGAGATGCTGGACGAGATAGGGGACGCTCAGTTCCTCGTCTTCGCGGTATTCACCAAGGAGATAGACATGCTTCATGAGGCCCTCAGCAAGCACGTCTCTTGCGCCATGTTGTACGGTGCGGTGCCAGACGACGAACGTAGGGAAGTAGTGGCTCAGTTCAAGGAAGGCAGTGTTCAGTGTATCGTTTGTAATCCGGCGGTGGCTGGCTACGGCCTCAATCTTCAGGGAGCCGCATTGCAGATCTGGTATTCTCGGGATTACAATACCGAGAACCGATTGCAAGCGGAAGGACGCAGTAGTCGTATTGGTAGCGACAAGACTGCGGTCTATATCGACCTTGTGTACAACGTGAACTTTGAGAAGAAGGTTCTTCAGTCCAACAAGGAAGGGAGAAGCCTTAACGACTTCTTCATGTCCAGCAACCTTAACGACATTCTGGAGTTGATATGAACATCCCCGCGCTCATGTTGACTGGTCTGCTCTTCGCTACTCCTGCCGTTGCCAATGGAGCACAGGTTGAAGAAACCTACCTTTGTGGCAACTACGCCGTTGCGTGGGAAGAGGACTATTTGAAGTCTGTCTTCGTCATGCAGGGTTCACTTCATGACTTCGTGCTGGAGCAGTGCGCTGAGCATCCCCTTTACAAGCTGTATGCCGAGATTGATGTTTGGGCTGTTCCTTCCTTGGAAGGTCTCAAGCTGTACCATGACGGCAGTCGCAAGCAACTCATCAAGGCATTCCCGCCTTCGGCTTCGGCAAGCAAGCGCATCACAAAGGAGGGCAAGTACCATGCCGTAGTCAGGATTGACCGCAAGAACCTCATTGTCATGCCCTTGGCAGTGAGGGACGAGCAGGGTGGAATCTGGGTAACGGAAGAAGGAATGCACATTACCGAGATCGTTTTCGGATTCTTAAACAACTAACCACTAAGGAGACGCATCATGGGTGACTTTGATTATTTGATGGAAACGCTGGACGAGGTATCTAATCAGGTTCCCGAGCAGGATTCTCTTGCCAAGCTCAAGGCGTTGGTGGAGCTGTACAAGAACCAGAAGGATGCGGTAGACTCCTTGGAAGAACAGCTTTCGCAAGCCAAGGCCGCGTTCTACAAGACCTCCAAAGAGCTTATTCCCAACCTGCTCATGCAGAACGGCTTGTCCGAGATCAAACTTCCTTCTGGCGAGAAGGTGCAGGTCAAGATGGACGTGTCGCCTACTATTACGGACATGGAGGCGTTTGCTAAGTTCCTTGACGAACGGGGTGAATCCAACATCCTCAAGACGCAAATGGAGCTCGGCAAGATGGATGCCAGCATCCTGCGCAAGATCAAGGAGCTGTTAGTGGATAACCTTGATCTCTACCCGGACATCAAGCAGACCGTTCATCCCATGACCCTGAAGGCGTACATCAAGAACCTTTGTTTGCTTAACGAGCAAAACCCGTTGTTTGACGGGGATTCCCATATTGCTCTGCAGGATCTTCCCAAGTGCGTATCCGCGTTCACCTACTACAACACTACAATCAAAAGGAGCAAGTGATGACGGACGAGGAACTGGAAGAGATTCAGTCGCGGGTAGGAGACTATGACATGTTCGTCGGCGGCTTGTCCATAGCCAGTGACGACGTGGCGTGCTTGTTGGAATATGTAGAAGAACTGCGTGACCTATTAAACGAAAAGGAGTAAGTATGTCGTTGAACCCTCAGGAATCGATAGACATTCTGAATCTGGCCAGATCAATGGAGCTTGTCGCCATCGGTCAGTACATGCAACACCACTATGCCCTTGACAACCTCATGTTCCCTACGTTTGCCAAGGCCGTAAAGAAAATCGCCATTTCGGAAATGCGCCATGCTGAGATGCTCAGCGAGCGTATTCGTGAACTCGGCGGCATTCCTATCGTTGCCCCGGCTCAGAACGTGGACACCAATCAGGAGCCTATGGTTGTTTTCGCAACCGACGCTGATCTCGAGCGGGACACGGTATTCAAGTACAACGAGTACATTCAGAAACTGAGCGAGATTGACCACGTGTCGGCTCAGCTTCTGAAAAAGATCATTGTCGAGGAAGAAGGGCATAGCCAATACTTCCAGGACGTGGTCGACCACCTTACACAGCTCGGGCTTCACTACCTTGCTGTTCAGGCTGGCGGTGCTTTCGACAAAGCCGACTATGAAAAGTTCATCATAGGCTAAACAAGGAGACGCAATCATGACCAAGGAAACCATGCAGAATCAGGCTGAGGACTATTCCCATCTCTTCGACGACGGACTGGGAGGCTTTGAAAGCCTTTCCGCTGACGTTGTTGCGTTCCCGTTCATTCGCATTCTGCAGAGCCTGTCCCCGCAATGCAAGCGCACTGATCCCAACCATATCCCAGGCGCGGAAGAAGGCATGTTCCTGAACAACATCAACAACAGGGTCATTGAGCCCCCGGTTGACGTTGTGGTGGGACGGTTCGACCGTTACTTTATCGAATGGAAGCCCAATCGCGGCGGCTTCGTTCAGGCGCATACCCCTGAGATTGTCGCTCAGATGGAGGCTACTGGGGAGCTTCACCGCAACGAAAAGAACAAGCTCATCTCCAGAACAGGAAACGAGTTCGTTGATACGTACACATACTACATCGTGTTCCCGGACTACATCGAAGACGGTATCTGCCTTCTCTGCTTGTCCTCCACGCAACTGAAGGAAGCCCGTAGGTGGAACCGCTTGCTTACCAGCACATTCATCCCGGGAACCGGACGCAAGGCTCTTCCCTACTTCATGAAGTGGACGCTGACCACGGTTCCCATGAGCAACGATCAGGGCTCGTGGGCTGGTCTGCATGTGGAGTTCGCAGGGTTCGTCGGCAAGGAAACGCTTCAGCTTGTCACTGAGGAACGCAAGGCGTTGCCCACTCCCGAACAGCGTCTAGACTTCACTGCGCTGGAAGCGGGTGACGCATCTGAAGCCATTGATGTTACCCCCGGCGGAGCTACGTTCTAGAGTATGGCTGTGTCCTTCATTGAAATGAAGGTGTTCAACTTCCCTCTCTATGCCGCAGTATTGGCGTGGAGAGGGAAGCCTGATGCCAAAGAGGACGCGGTGTACCATTACGTTAAGCGTAAACTGGAACCAAAGGGATGGAACTATTATCGAGTAGAGAACACGTTGCAGAACGGGTTCCCGGACATAGTTGCCTACAAGGGCTCTCGCGTCATCTTCATTGAAGCTAAGGTTTGTCGTCAGGCGAAGTTCACTGACGTCCTTCTTAATTTCACTTGGCAACCGGGTCAGGTAGCTTTCATGCTGGAAGCACTTGAGCAAAAGGCTCCGTACTACCTTATGGTACTACACAAAGAAAACCTATACCTGTTCAAAGGAACTCCATATGGCAACATTAAAAATAGCTCCGACTTTGCTGAACTCGTTTGACTTCTATATCGGATGCCCCGAAAGCTGGAAGGTCAGAGCGTATGAAGGGCTGGTCAGCACGATCAAAAGGGCTCCTTTCAAGCCCACTCCCGAGATCACCAAGGGTCTCAATTTTGAAGCTCAGGTTCAAAAGCGAGTGGAAGGGTGCTTGCAGTTTGGCTGGAAGAACCATGAACTGCCGGGAAGCACTGAGTTCAAGATCGTAGTGGACAGGTGCATGTACGGCAAGTTCCAAGTATGGGGCGAACGGACTTATGACGTTCCGGGATACGGCAAGGTAAAGACCGCTGGCAAAGCAGACGTTCTGTTCCCCAAGGGTTCGGATCATTTTCAGTACGGAAAGATCATCGATATAAAGACCACGGGCAACTTCAAGGATGAACGTAAGTATACCGAGTCTTGGCAACCTCTGGTCTACGGCATGTTCTGGGAGATACCTTATTTCCAATTCCTCGTGGCTGTATGGGAAGACGCGGGGTCAACGAAGATCAAGTCATTGAAGGCTATCAATATGAAGCTGGACTTGGAAACGGCTGAGGAACGGATCGTCAATCAGATAACCAACTTCTACACGTGGCTCAATCTCAACGGCTTGTGGGAAGACTACTTCCATACGTACTGCAAAAATCCTAGGTAGGCTCTATGTCCGCGCTGGCACAATTCAAACTGCTTTTCACCGGAAGGGATTCTTGCTACGGAGTTCACGTGCCAGACAAATCCCCACACGTGGAAGGTGAAAAGCGAAAGGGATCGTCATACACTGAAAAGACGGCAATCACGGACGAGGTGTACGAGGAGCATATAAAGGGAACAAAGTCCATTGGGATAGTTCCGCTGACGGGGGACAACAAGGTATGGTTCGCGGCTATCGATATAGACGTATACCCCTTGGATCCTCGTCGGTTTTGCTTCTTCTTTACCAAGTACAGCTTGCCCTTTACGGTGTTCAAGAGCAAGAGTGGAGGAGCGCATGCCTTTATTTTCTTCACCAAGGAGACAGAAGCAAGGGACGTAATAAAGCAACTGGAAAGAACTGTATCTCTGTTGGGTCTCCCAAAGGATACTGAGATCTTTCCAAAGCAAGCGTCTACGGAAGCCATAGGCAACTGGATCAACCTTCCGTACTTTGATGCCTACAACACGACACGCTACGCCTACGACGATGAGGGAAATCCCCTTGGGTTTGAAGAGGCAATGGAGCTCGCATGGAGCCGAAGGACTTCTGTGGGCGCACTCAAGGACGCACTTACTCGTATGCCCTTTGCAGAGGCTCCGCCTTGCCTTCAACGGCTCTACCTGTCGGGTCTGGTGACGGAAGAGAACCATAACCGAAACAAGTTTCTGTTCAACACTTGCGTCTATCTGAAGAGCAGGAACCCTGATGACTATGAGGAACGGCTCAAGGCCGTAAACAACTCACTGGCTACGCCTATGGATGAATTGGAGTTGGAACGCACTGTTCTTCATTCCTTCTTCAACGGCGACTACAGTTACCAGTGTGATGAACCTTGGCTGGCTGACTTCTGCAATAAGGCAGTCTGCGCCAAACGCAAGTTCGGCAAAAGCTCAACCTACGTGAGCGACTTCTCATTTGAGGGTTTGCGTCAGGTTGAATCGGATCCACCGTATTACGTATGGAAGATCAATGGGCAGGACATGACGTTTTATTCTGAAGCTGAATTGCGTAAGCAGGACAGATTCGCAGACTACTGCGTCAGGTACCTCCATAGATGCCCGAATCGGCTTAAGGAGTCTATATGGATTGAAATCCTCAACAAAGCCCTTTCCAACATTGAAATAGTGAAGCTAGACAATGGGGACGAAATGTTGTCCGAAACCGAGATCCTTAAGCAACATCTGAGGGAGTTCCTCATGGAACGCCAGCTTGCTCAGGCTCCGGGTCAGGTTTTAATGGGTCAGGCTTACTTCGATGATGACTTGGGTTACTGCTTCCGTCCCACTGATTTCATGGGGTTCTTGGAGTACATCAAACGCTACAAGATAGGCGGGACGAACAGACTGCATCAGCAACTGAAAAACTATGGGGCATACGCCACAAAGCTCTATAACCCGCTCACCAAGAAGGCGTTTAGGGTTTGGGCTATACACCAGCAAGCGTTGGAGGAGGCTCCCTGCGATTCTGAGGGCACTTCCCCGGCGGCTACCCCTGCGCCTACCTTGCAGGAAAAACGTCCTTCAGAGTCCCCTCAGGGAGGCCGTCCACTTACGGCGGCGGAAAAACTGCGCCGTATGGCGCTGCAACGCGAAGACGTAGAAGACGATGAAACCGTCCCAGCTCTGAAGTTCGAACAGGAACAGGGAGATTTCTAATGAACTTGTACAAGATCATTGGGCCTCCAGGAACAGGAAAGACAACCTTCTTGCTCGATATGCTAGAAGAAGAACTCAAGCGTACACCTCCCGAAAGGATAGCCTTTGTATCCTTCACAAGGAAGGGTGCGTACGAGGGCGTAGATCGGGCACTCAAAAGGTTCAACTTAAAGAAGGAGGACGTTCCTTACTTTAAAACCATGCACTCCATTTGCTATCACAAACTTGGTCTCACAAGGGATCAGGTAATGGGAAGCGAGCATTATAGGGAACTTGCCCACGCTTTGGGTTTGCCTCTGGTTATGTCAGACCTGTATGCAACAGGGGTTCCACATTCAGAAACTGCACGTTGCATTGTGGCATGCCAACTTCGTCTTACCAATCCTGATGTGTTTGAAGTATTCATCAAAGACTCAAATACACAACTGCTGCGTTTTGTAGAAAAGAACTACCTGCGCTACAAGAAGCAGAATGGACTGATGGACTTCACGGACATATTGTATCAGAGTTACTTAACTCAAGATCCATTGCCCGTGGACGTGGTCTTCATAGACGAGGCGCAGGACTTAACCATGCTTCAATGGGAGGTGATGCTAAAGCTGTTCAGTAATGCGTCCAAAATCTATCTCGCAGGTGACGATGACCAAGGGGTCTACGAGTGGGCAGGAGCCGACGTACAACGGTTCATTGATGTTCCGTCTTACAAGGTTCTTGATCAGAGCCACAGGCTTCCAAAGGCCGTTCATCATTTTGCAATGGAGATATCTTCTAGGATAGCGGGAAGCTCCAAAAAGATATTCAATCCTCGTGATGAGGAGGGCGTGTTAGATTCGGCTACCAATTGGGCTAACGTATCTTTTGAGCCCAACACTCCTACATTGGTTCTTGCAAGAACCCATGCAGAGCTCAACAGGGCTGAAAAGTGGCTTCGGCTAATAGGAGTTAATTACTCCAAAGTAGAAAGGAATGCGGTAAAGCCCGCTGTTAATCCTAAGTCTCTTCGCGCTATAACCCTGTACGAGCAAGTAAGAAAGAGAGAAAAAGGGTACGAAAAGGCCAAACTACTGCTTGAACTGTACAAGGACTTCTTTCTTACACTGGATTGCCCTAGCTCTCCATGGTTCGTTGTTTACGCCAATCAGGAAGAGGCAGGGTTCATTCGTAGGCTTCTTAGCTCAAAGGAGAACTTTGAAAAGGAACCCAATATAACACTCAGCACCATTCACGCGGCGAAGGGAGCCGAAAGCTCCCACGTTGTATTGGCTCTAGACTTCTCCTACAAGACGTACCGAACGTGGGTTTCGTTTATGAACTCAGAACTTCGGGCGTATTACGTAGGAGTAACAAGGGCAAAGAGCAGATTAACCCTAAAACTAAAGGAAAATACGTATGGATACCCCTCAACTTGGAACTAACGAATACCCTGTGTTCACTACCTTTAACGTAAAGAAAGGACAGTGCGTGCCTTTCTTGGATATCTTCTATTACATCCATAAGAACGGTCGGCACACTGTTAACCGCAAGGGTCAAGGGCTCTACGAAATGCGCAACGTAACGTTGGTGCTCGACCCGGAGGCTTCTACGTATTGCCTTGGACGGTATCCCTCTCAGGAGTACCTTGAGAAGGAACTGGACTTTTACGCGAGCGGATCTCGTCAATTGGAAGACGCTGTAAAGATGAGCAAGTTCTGGAGCAAGTGCTCCGACGACGGAAAAACCATCAACAGCAACTATGGGTTCCTTCTGTTCCATGACGAGAATAAGCATGGTTTTACTCAGTTCGAGCACGCAATCAATTGCTTGCGTAACAACCCTGATTCCAAAAAGGCTGTGATGACGCTGTACTCCAAGGAACATGCCTACATCAGCAACGATAATCCTTGCACATTGATCATCAACCTGTACATTCAAGGTGATGCGCTCAACATGCAAGTCATCATGCGATCCAATGACCTTTGGTACGGTCTGCCGTATGACTTGCCTTTCTTCAGGGTCGTGCATTACACTGCGCTCGCAATGCTTAAAAGAACGTATCCTAACCTTGAATTAGGTTATCACATCCATCAAGCCCTCAACTTGCACTTCTATGAATGGGCGTTTGACAAGTTCAGGGATTGCGAAAAGAGGTACGACAACGAGAGACTTAATGTTGCACAGCCGTTGGTGTCGTGCCCCCAAGCCGCTATTCAGCGTTTGACAATTGGAGCTTTTGTGCAACGTTTTATCGGGCTATTCGATTGGCGCAATCATACGATGAATATGAACGTGGCGTGGACGGCCTCTAAAGAGTCCCGTTGCTTAAAAAAGAAGTGTGGGGCTGTGATTATCTCACGTGGAGAAATCATCGCAACGGGGTACGGAGACCGGGACGGGGAGGCTTGCACTGAATGCGCAAGGGACAAGAAGGAAGTGTTCTACAGCGACGGGTGCTACTCCGTTCATGCTGAGATGAGGGCGTGCATCAGGGCTCTCCAGAACGGATTCTCAGACTGGAGCAACGCTGTGGTGTACGTGACGCATGGGCCATGCGATGCGTGCCTGAAGCTTCTCAACCACCTTGGGGTGCGCAAGGTCATCTACGACAAGCCCTACAAGACGGATTACAAAGGCCACTGGCCTCTCATCGAAGTCCTGAGTCTGACCGAAGCGTGCTCTAAGTAACCTATTGAAATAACAGGCAAACTCTTAAAATGCGCAGGAATGCCGTTTTGCAGGACGCCCTTTCGGCATAGGGCAAAGGCCACGAAAGGAATTTTCGCCGCTCAAAGCGACGTTCCTGCGCATGGTAAAAATCCAGGAGACGCTATGAAAGTTCTTGCATGCACGATCTGCGGGCGCAATGTGCTTGTGGGTAACGCTACAAAGACCGTTGTATGTGCCATATGCAATTCCAGCCTTGCTACTAAGATCAAAAAGGAGCAAAAGGAAAGGGAAAAAGAGCGTAGGTCGTGCGCCAACCCCGACTGCTACAACACGTTCGTTCCCGCTGTACCTTGGCAACGCTACTGCTGCCGTGCGTGCAAGATAGCGGCGCAACGGTCTGAGCCTCGCGTGATCTATTGCAAGCAGTGCGGACAGCCTTTTAAGGGCGACGCAAGGTTTAAGTATTGCTCTGACGAGTGCAAGACACTGGCACATGAGGCCTCAAAGAGGGAAAGAACTAAAAGGGCAAAGGAGCGGAATAATGAGTTTTGATTGGCTGAGTTCCGCCACTGAAATAGGCGTAGACACTGAAACGAAAGACCCTCACCTTAGATCAAAAGGGCCGGGAGTCTTTCGTAAGGACGGGTATGTTGTTGGCGTTTCGCTGGCAACAAAGGAAAAGGCAGTCTATTTGGACATTGCGCATCCTGATACCACTCCGGAGCGCAAGGAGCGCAACCTGCGCATAATCAAGGACATTCTTGCCAAACCCACGCGCAAGGTGGGAGCCAACATTGTATACGATCTTGACTGGCTCGTTAACAACATGGGCATTGAAGTCAAAGGTCCGTTTGAAGATATCCAATACGCTGAGCCGTTGATTGACGAATACCGTCAGTCCTACAGCTTGTCCGCCTTGGCTAAAATCTATGGGTGCGAAGAGAAGGCTTCAGACCTGTTGGATATGTATTGCGCCAAACAAGGCTGGAAGTTCAAGGACGCTCGTGAACACATTTGGAGGATGCCAGCGCAAGCTGTAGCCCGGTATGCCGAGCTGGACGGCATGTTGCCCATGCGAATCATCGAGAAGCAACGGGAGGTCATCTCTAGGCAGGGTCTTGATGAGGTGTATAGCATAGAGTGCCGCCTCATACCGTTGCTGATTCAAATGCGCAAGCAAGGGGTCAGGCTGGACATGCCTCGGCTAAAGAAGACTTCCTTGGCTGTGGTGGACAAAATGTACGAACTTCAAACAGACCTTTATGAATGGGCTGGCGGGGAGTTCGATATTGGATCGTCAACTCAGCTTGCCAAGGTGCTGGACAGAAAGGGCATTGAGTACCCACGCAATCCTCCAACTGAATTCATGAAGATGAAAGGCAAGGAGGGCAACCCCAATCTGGACAAGGATGCCATCACGCGTATGGTCATGGCCGGGATTGATCCTAAGCTGAAGACCATCTTGCTATGGCGGCATTACAACACGCTCACCAACATGTTCCTCATTCCGTACTACGATTTCGTCGTAGGGGACAGACTGCATTGCCAGTTCCATCCGCTCAAGAGCGACGGATACGGAGCAGTGTCTGGACGCTTTTCAAGCGCGAAACCTAACCTGCAACAGGTTTCAGCACAGGAAGACGACCTGTTCTCAGGCGGGGACGAACTGTTGGAAGGGCAAATCCTGCGCAAGCTGTTCATTCCGGAGGAAGGGTACACGTGGGCTAAACTCGACCAAAGTCAGGTTGAGTACCGAATAGGCGCGCATTACGCGATTGGACCTGGAAGCGAAGAGCTGAGGCAGACGTACAGGGACAACCCGAAGACGGACTACCATCAGCACATTCAGGATCTCACTGGGTTCGACAGGCGTACAGCCAAGCGACTCAACTTCGGCGCGTCATACGGCATGGGCGCGGAAGCGGCCTCCCGCAAGTTCTATTGGTCAAAGGAAGAGGCGGTCATGTTCATGGAGGCGTACCACAAGGAGGTTCCCTTCCTTAAGCAGACACGCAAGCGCGTTGTGGAAAAGGCTACCCAAACAGGGTACATATTCACGTTGCTTGGCAGGAGGGCAAGGGTGCATCCCTCCCGAAAATTGCACTCGCTGTACAACAGGTTGATTCAGGGGACGGCGGCAGATATCATGAAGAAAGGTATGGTGGATGCGTACGAGGCAGGGCTATTTGAAGTGCTTCCCCCTCACATTACCGTACACGACGAAATTGACGTGTCCGTGCCTCCAACGAAAATGGGCAAGGAAGCCCTCAAGGAACTCCAGCGGGTGCTTGAAGAATGCGTTACGTTGAAGGTTCCGTTGATTGTAGACTGCCATGAGGCGAAAAACTGGGCGGAGGCAGACTAATGGAAGAGCAGCTTACGAAGAGAGACATCCACTCTGTAAAGATCGCACTTACGGCCTTTGCCGCTCTATTCTTTGGAGTTGGTCTCTTGATAGGAATAGGGATAGGCGTATGTTTGTGATTGTCGTGCTTTTGCAGTTAGCACTGTTCATTGGGTGCGCCTTTAACTTTCCCAAAGAAAGAGATCAAATTCTTCTCTTGGCGTTAATTCTTCTCTGGACGTTGGTATACATTATTGGAACAGTAACAGGACTGTTGTGGAAGCAATGAAACACGCGCTTCCTATTCTGGTTGTCCTGATTGGACTTGTCACACTGTTCTTCGCTGACAAGCGAGGTAATTGCGTCAGTGAACAAACAGTGATAAGTGTGGCTGTGGTAACTTGGTTGTTTGGTTATGTAACTGGCATCGTAATGACATAAAACAAAAACCCTCACAAGCAATACTTGTGAGGGTTTTTGTTTGTTAGATAGTTACAACGAAAGTACAGGCCACGGACAAGCCGGATCATCCGGACTATTCCACGGAAAACCCGGTTCCTGAGGAAGGTCGCGCAAGGCTTGGCGGTACGCCTTGATCTCTTCAAGCTTTTCTTGAGAGATCGGATAGTCTGGCATGACGAGATAGTCGGTTGCAGCAATGCGCTTATTACGCTCTGTGCGTACACTTACAGTAAGTTCTTCGATGGTGGGCGCTGGTTTTTCCGGTTTTGTCAAAATTGCCTCAGCGGGAAGCGGGCCAAGCTCCTCCGTATACCGGGGCTCGGAACGCCACGTATCGCCGGGAAGCCAGTACTGCGTCCCGCCTTCTTTCCGCCCGCGCTCGTCCATGTGCTGGCGATGGTCCTCAACCGTCTCCCACGCATCCCCGGTCCAGCGGGCAGTCTGCCCCGTAGGAATGACAGCGGGCGGAGCAACAGATGTCGCGCCGGTCGCTTCCAGTATATACTCGCCGTTCGGACGCCGAGTGGCATCACGGCTGCCGGTGTATTCTCCGGTCTTCAAGTCATACATATACATCTGAGGTATCGTCATATCTTGTTCCTTTATTTATAGTTTTATTGTCACAAAAAGTTTTTCCGAGCTTGGGGGCAGGGGGGCGGGCCGGGAGGCGGGCTCGGCGCAGGGAGATGCTGCACGTAATATCTCAGCGAACGCTCCATATCTTTCGACAAATCAGATTGGCGCACAAGCCGAGGGCGCTTTTTCTTGGCATACACTGATCGGTCCTCTGACACTTATAACATATGAAACAGAAGCGTCAGGAGGTCTGTCTTTTGAGTCGTCTCGTGTGGTCCCGACAGCCGAAGAAAACCGCCCGGTCAATGTCGCGCTCCCCGTGTGTATATATCTTGGCCTCCCGGCCTAAGTGGTAAGACCAAGATACAAGATCACAGGAAGGTTGATAGATTCAGGCATGACAGTAGTAGACGAGCCGTAGAGCGGGTTAGATCTGGATGCATCGATATGCAGACTATCCCAGACTCCAGCAACCTTCGTTTCCGCAGCGACAACTCCATTGGGTGCCCAGTGCGATTGAAAGGCTCCATTGGTTGTGCCTTGTTCTATCGACAGTACGTTCCACCCAGACCAAGAGCCTAAAATATTAGGCACCCCCGGAGCGTTGTGCCCTCCAGCACTCCCCGCCCCCGTCCAAGCTCGGAAAAACTGGTCGCCTAGCTTAGGAACGTATAATCCCGTAGGGTTAGCGGCATTTGGTCGCCATTTTCCGAGGTTAGCGGCGATGGTTGCTGCATTGGCGTTGTAGGCGAGCAACATTCCTGTGAACCCACCAGCATCATAAACTTTTTTCAGCTCAGGCCAGTCGGAGAACAGGACGAGGTCCCCATTCGCCCATACGTGGTTTGCGGGGAGAGTCGTCGAGCGCCAGTAGCGCGGGACGCCGAGGAAAGAGACGCGTAAGGCTTCCAATCTGTCGTACACTGCTTTTACAGCCTTCGCGGACGCCGCAGTCGTCGAATCCGCCAGACTCACGCTGTCCGTCAGCTTCGCAGCGAGAGTCACATCAGCGGAGAGCGGGCCCCCGCCAGTGAGCCCGGTTCCAGCGATAACATGCCGAGAATCCGGAACAAGGTGCTCATCTGTTTCTACTGTCCACACACCGGAGGCATCTCCAGGTGTGGGATACGGCTGCTCGTTAGCTAGGATAGCACGAGAAGCTTTGTACAACAAACCATCGGTAAAAATACAGCGAGCGTATTGCGCGTACGCCTGACCCGCAAGGAAAGGCATTATGCCGTTTTCACACAAGGTCTTTGCAACTGAAGTAATGAGAAATAGCAGTTGGTTATGACGAGCGGAATTGTAAATTGTGTCGTATTGCTGACCTACTTCCATCTGTTCAGGGGTCTGCGTAGTGTCTCTATACGCGACCTCGGATACCGGAACAGGAGGAATAGTCGTGAGCGCAGTTTCCGCCCAAACGAAGTTGACTCTGTCTTGGTTTGACATGCTTAATTCTCCTTGATGTATTTATGAGTAGTGACTCCAGCTCTGCCTGAGTCACACTGCTGACCTCCCATTCGGTCAGCACAAAAGTAGTTCTTGGGAGCAAATATCACATCTTCAATAGACAAGGTGGCTGGATAGCTTACGTAACAGTTGCGCTCTACTGTTAAATCATCAAAGAATCTGGTCAAAGCCAAGTATACTGTAGTGCTTATTGTTGAGGGCAGCATCAAGTCTATAGTGAAAGGGCCTTTTTTCACAAAACTAACATCATAACCGTACAAATTTGAAATGAGATTCAAAATTTCTGGAACAGACGCAGCTAATGTGAAATTTTTAAGAATCTTGCCTAGTATTCTGTTGCGATAAGTTGAGTCGTTAGGGATTACTTTGCTAGACAAAGTTGCGTTTGTAACCCATACTTCAATCTTATCTACCCCTTGTGAATTTCTATCTGCCCACATGTAGCTAAGGTCACTGTACTGAAACGCCGTTCTTGGCTCCCCTACTATGCGACCCAAGGCATCAAGATTGCTGCCCTTGGCTGCATACAGCGTACGACCTTCTTCCATCGCAAGGATACTGTCGAACAGTTCCTGAGACTCTTCAAGGAAGGCCGCGAAGAACTGACCTAACATGCAAGAGTTACTGAACTGAGACAACGCCAGTCCAGTCCCCTGCTTTACAAGGTCGATTCGCTCCTTGGAGAAGTCTACGTTTAGCTTTTCAGTTGCAGCCATATGCTAGTCCACCAAGGTTACGGTGATATTATCAACCGTGAATTCGGACGCCTCGTTCCAATCGATTGGAATGTCCACCTTGCCTTGAGCTTCTGCTGACGTTCCAATGGTCATGTTCACGATCGAGAAGCCGTTGCACGCATCGTTAATAGGCGTGAAGAGCCTTGTTCTGATAACAGGCTCGCCGGGAGGGAAGCCTGTATTTGCCGTGATATCATAAACAGAGTAATCAACAATGCTCTGTTTGATCAATTCGGCGTAGTTACTCGGGAAGACTGCAGAGTCGGTGACACGTATGGTGATATCCACGAAAATGGGAACCCTCGTAGGACGCACGAACCTGATGTTGTAAGGCTGGTTCTGTCTGTCCCTCAAAGTCACAAGGGTGTTGCCGCAGCCTTGGATCGTTACAGGCATGCGCAAGAACATGGCGTTGGCAATGTCCTCTGGTTCTCCGCCCACTACCACAGGGGAAATTTCCTTGTAAGGAATGCCTCTGGAGTCCTCAGGATTGGTCAAAGCATTCTGGTAGACCCGGCAGTAGGTAACGCCGTCTACGGCAATGATTGCCGAGTAAATTGCCTCAATCTGACGGTAGCTGGTGAGGCTGGTGGACAACTGCTGACGCTTCCTGAGCTCATCATCAGTTTCCTCAGGCGTACCGACTGAACTGGTGGACGTGTTTGATACGCTGTACCATCCCGCCGTAGCGGTTTGTATCGTATTGATAGAACCAACAGCAGGGTCAATCGCACCCTTTGTCGTGCATTGGAAGCGGCCTTCAACGGTTCCGTTGGTTCCAATGATATAATTAGCCATAGCCTGATAGCTGTTCGTGCCCTGTCGGTCTCCAATGAGTGAACCTTGAGTAATTAGCGTTCCAGCAGCACCAGAGCAGGTGCAAATGATAATCGTTTCGCTTTCCGGCTTGCGCACGATACCGTTCAACTGAACAGTGCCGCTCTGACCTGCCCCGGTGTTGTACAACGGGTTGAATTGTATGCTGGCGTCATAGGCCGCTTCCCAGCACTCAGACAGAGCGTTGGAAAAGATGCCTACAAGTTGAGTAAGAATTGTATCACCAGACGCATTGGCGAAAGGGAACTCACCTGTCTTCGGGTCTTGAATGGCCTCAACTCGTTCCAGCATGTCATTGTTGATGTCAACAAGACGCTTAGGAACGAACCCTTGGGAAAGCATTCCGTATTCAAAGTTAGCCATAATTGATCCTACGCTGCAAAGGTTGAAGCGGTGACGGGCAAAGTAAGCTCTCTCACAGTGCGATCTGTAAGGATTACCCTGATGTATACAGAGAAGGTTCTGTTGCCCAGTATGTATCTGGTGGTGAGCTTTTCAATGGTCTTTACGCCTTCCGTGCCCATAACGCAACGGCGAATGAGCAAGAGAACGTTGTTCTGCTGGGACATTTTGGCTCCCAGCATGCCATGACCATCCTGATACCAAGGGAGTCCCGCTGTTGTGTCTAAGAACCATTCTCCCAACTCGCGAAGAAGCCTCATCTTAAGCCTTTGCATGACTTCATCAGACCCGGTCACTTCGCCAGGCGATAGATCCCAATTTTCATTAAGTCGGAAGTCCCATGACATATAGCGATCCTTATGCGACAGGCCCTGACGTATCAGCGCCAGATTCAACACCGGTGTGTCTGTGAGAGGACGAGTTCTTGCCGTTGCCGTCAGTGAACGTGCCGTCCCGCTGAGTAATGTTGCCCTGAATCGTGTTGCCCGATCCGCTGAGCTCCATGTTGGAGCTTGAAATAGTGCAGGTGGAGCTTGTGTTCATGGATATTGCTCCATCGGCTTGGGTGGCAACTGTACCCGGAGCCGTAGTTGTTACGGATCCACCTTTCATCGAATAGACCGCTTGTCCGTCTGTCATCGTGATACCATCAGGCCCTAAGCTGATGTAGGACGTGCGGGTCAAGTCCCTTAACTCAATGTTCTCAGTGTTGTAACTTTGAATAGCAACCTGATCACTGGAAAGACCGGGAATGAAGATTACGTCAGTGAGCGACCTCTTCCTTACATTGGACACGTAAGGGTCAGAACCAACAGGAGGATCGTTAATGTTCCCAGAGGCAACGAAATTCGTTATGTCCTTATCAGCCACTATGAGCAGACCCGTGTCTCCCGGCTTCAATGGCAAAGTGAGTAGGAATCCAGCGGTTTGAGCGCAAGGAAGAATGACAGGAACGTCGTTGATCTCAGGAAGAGCCATGTACTTGGTCTCTTGCCCAATGGTGATCTTCATGCGTTCAGTGGGCTGAACCGTGACCTTCAAGGGAGGGCCCGGTTTGACCTCCTTGATGATGCAAGGTTTGGCTATGTCCATGGAATCCAACATGCGCTGAATAACCAGACGCTGGGACTCGTTGGGAGAGGTCTTTGAGTAGTCAGCCATTACTTCACCTTAACGCCTAGCTTGTAGCTTTCAATATCCATCGTCCAGTTGGAGGAGTACGTATCCAAGTCAATTCCAATGGTATGAACACGATACGTTCCCGAGAGGCTTTTGTTCAGCTTGCTGGACACCTTCACAGAGGAGCCTACTGTGATGCCCGGCACGTACAACGCCTTAATCTTAACCCCGGTAGTCCACTGAAGAGGCCCTGATAGGATTGGAGAGATGTTAATCAGACCGCCATTGTCTCCATTGAGCTCCACTGAGGAGCCGAGCATGAACTTGTCTCCCACGCACTTGAGGGTGCCTTCCTGAACTGACCAAGAAAAGCCGTATTCTTCTGCCAAACGATTAAGACCGTCTTTGGTAGATCCCGCGTAGCTCCAGCCCTTTCCTCCAATGTTCCCCTCTACGCCTTGGAAGCTCTCAGGGTTCACTGTGATTCCGGGGAGGTCCTTGCCAAGCTGACCAGCGGCGGCTGAAATGGACGTTCCTGGGCCAAAAGTAACGCTGGAGGCTCCCATAGCCAAGGCTCCAAATCCAGGGAGAACAAGGAACGACGTGATGATGTCCGCTCCTGCTCGCTCACTCTGGACGTTCATGATAGAGCCTTTGTAGATGGTAGCCATGTTGGTGTTTTCCCAACCAGCTTGCAAAGTCAGCTTGGTGAGCCCTTTCTTTACTGCGTTCCTTGTGTCGTCCGAAAGGTTATACACCTTGATGGTAGAAGGAGAAGGAAGTCCCATCAGGGTCTTCTGTATATTAGCGGATACGCGAAGACCGTTCATTGTGCCGTCACTGGCAAATTGAACAGTGGATCCCGCTGACTTGTTTTGCCATTCAGCGAGAGGCCCTAACGTAACAAGGACTTTACGTAGCCAAGGTCTATTTTCGCTGTCAGCCATTGGATTACTCGAAAATGTTTAAGAGGAGATTAATGTCAATCAGGGGATCCCCAAGACTGAAGGGAAAATCCTCGCCTTCTGTGTACCAAAGAACCTTCAGCACCGTGCCCAACGCTTCAGGGCCAGAAGGATCCTCATTATAGATAGGAACGGCTAACAAGTGAATTTCGTCAAACACGCTCCCATAGCCCTTGAGCAGGTTGAGAGACCCCGTTACGATGTTGACTCCGTACACCAACGGGTTCTCATTTGCGTCAAATATATCCAAAACCCAATGATTCTGCTGACCCATCACGTAAGTAGTACGAAAGAGGTAGCTCACCCCTGCAATTTCAGTTGTGAACTTTCTTTCGCCGTCTGAGGTCAAAGGCAGTTCGATTACAGGCATCCGCTACCCCTTCTTGATCGTATCGTACCAAACAGCGGCTTGTGACTTATCGGCGTCGCTTGCGTTGCCTGATTCCACTGTTCCAGCGTTGACTGTGCCGCTTCCAGTCTTCTTTGCCCCGCCTTTTAACTTGGTAGGAGACTTGCCGACTACGTTCAACGTGACCATGTTGGCTTTCTTGAAGACGCATTCAGCTGTATACGCTTGTCTGAACGGTGCCGTATGGTTAGGTGTGAACGAAATCAACACCATATTAGTATAGATCCAGTGCTCAGTGATAACTTCTACAGGCTCGCGGCTGTTCAACATTTCGTAAAACTGGTCGAAAGCTGAAAAGTTATCACCGTTTTCACTGGTGTTGGTCATCGCAATGGACACGGACAACTGCTCAGGCTGCAGTATAACGTGATCTGACACGATCGCCCCTGATTCCAAGGGTATGTCGGTCATTTGAGAGGTGAAGCTGTGACTTTCCGCCTCTTTTACAGACACAGAAACGCCAGCCACCACAGAGCCTTGTCTCACAATCCCAGTGTCTTCGCTAGTGAAGACGGTAGTGGCTTCATAGTTGTCTGCTATCATGTTATCCTACGCTTGGTCCATAGGTTCCTGGAGTGTTAATCTGCGCATCAGGGTACGCTGTTTCAAGGCTCTTGAGAGCAGGGCCGATCTCGGAAGGATCTCTTACCTCAATCTTAACGTTAGCATTCAGGTTAGACTGATTCGTTTGATTGCGGTTTGTGACACTAGGACGAGTCTCAGTCTTAGGAATGATAACAGGACCCTTATCAGAATGGGCAGACTGTTGCATTGCAGTAGAGTTCCTTGCTAACTCCTTGCCAACCTCTTCCAACTGAACCCTTGCACTGACGTTCTTAGGAGCAGGAGAGGACGCCGACTTCGCATAAGGATTGTAGTTGCGCTTTGTCGGTTCAGTCTGCTGATACGGATTGTAGTTGCGACGAGTCTGGTCTTGCGACTGCTCTTCGCCTTCTTGGGGCTTGGCATACGGATTGTAATTGCGTTGCTGTCCGTCCCAATTGTATTGGCGAGTAGGCGGAGGCCCTTGATCCTTGTCTTCATTCAGGTCTTCAAGCCCAAACAACTGCCTAGCGGCTCCAATGGCCTTGTCTACCCCGGTAATGATGGTCTCAACGACTCCACCGATGCCCTTGGCAATATCCTTGAGCAGTTCCCACATGATTTCGGCTGTCTGAGTAACCAGCTTGAACGCCACAACGACGACGTTCTTGAGCAGGTTAGCCAAGTTCGGGAACTTTTCTTGGAAGCTGTCTACCAGACGACCAATGATGGAGTCTTTGCCCTCCAAGAAGGCAATGAAGTCTTCAAAGGCCGCGCTGAGGGCAATGACTGCGCCTACAGCCAAGCCAAAAGCTGCGATTGCAGGAGCGAAATAGGCCACCAGAAGGACTAATGCGCCCTTCAGGAGCTTTGCCCAGTCGGTTGCCTCCCAGAGCTTCTTGCCCATGTCACCGATAGGCCCAAGCGTGTCCTTAAACCAATCAATGAGCTTCTTGCCGTCTTCCCAGAGCTCATTGAACACCCTTCCAAGGTTCTCAAGGAACTTGGTGATGTTGCTTGCGACCCATTCCTTGTTGACATTTAGCCACTCCTTGAAGGAAGTGACCAGTTTGTCAATCATAGGAAGCGTTCCGATAGCGATAGTAGTCCCAAACGCTCGCAGTTGAGTCGTGAGGGACATGACGCTTATCTTTAGCTGAGCCGCCCGCTTCAGGTCTTCAGGAGAAATAACTGCGCCCACGGCGTGGGCTTCCTTGCGCAAGGCCGCTATACCTTCACGGCCTTCACGCAAGAGGCGAACAGTGTCAGGTGAGATACCAATGGCGTCACCCCACATATTCGCCTGAGGAGCACTCATGCCCTTGAACGTATCCGCCCACGATTCAAGTGAGCGACCCGTCCACATAGCTTGCTTCTGCATCTTAGCGAGGTCGCTTTCAACGGCACTCGCGGAGACGCCTACGCTCTTTGCAGCATAAGCCCATTCCTGAAGGGCGTCAGTGCTGACACCAGTGGTTTCAGATACCTTCTGGATGGATGCCGCACTGTTGACTGCCCCGGCTACGAATGCAGTAAGGCCAGTAGCCGCCATTGCGAATCGCTTTGTCGCCTCTTTGACAGTCGCAACAACGCCATCAAGACCCTTTTTATAGGTGTCTACTGCCTTCTCGCTTCCGTCACCGAGAACAGTACTTAGTACTGTGACTAGTTCGTCTACAACAGCCATACTAACCTTCCTGCATTACTTTTACGTAGCTCGTGGCGTAATCTTCCCAGTCTGCACACTTCATCAAGAATACAACGTCTTTCAACGACAGCGTCCCGTCAATGAGTTCCTTATAGGTACAAAGACCATGCCTAAGGAGCCGATTGACTAGGATCACGTCCTGATGGGAGTCAGGTACTGGAACGCTTATACCTACCGTTGCGGGGTGGAGTTTCGTACGGCTGTACTCAGCCCAGAGGGAAAAAAATCCCTCACCTGTTCAAAGACAGCCAACGCTCCCGCAACAAAGAGGTCTTGAGGGTTTTGGTTGAACCAAGAATGGAACACAGCTTCGTTGCTTAGGGGTTCCTGCTCAGGCGTATACGAACGCTTGAGGGCTTCCTTCATGAGCGCACTGAGTTCCGACGCTTCAACGACGCTGAGAGCCTTGGCAATGGCGTCGTAGTGCACTTCACCTTCACCGCAAATGGAGACGAGGGCTCCGCCAGCGGCCTTAAGAACACGGCTCCCAAAGTCAATTGCTTCCATGGGAGGCAGGAGGTCGAACTTATACGTTCTACCGTTCACCTTGAACTCACCCATTCCCGACTTGAGGTCTCTCATTTACCGCTCCACAGTCAGGTTGGTGATGTCGTCTTCAGCCGTGGTCAAGGTGAACTGCAATCCGGCCATCTGCTTGTCGCCAGTGGCAAGCTGACCGGGACGGCTTATGTAGGCATTGGTCATGGTAAGCAGGATGTTGGCTCCGGTTCTGACCACAACGGTAACACCAAGGCCGCCGTTTTCCTGCCGCAAGCGAAGATTATTCAGGAAGCCAATGGAACGGGAAATTTCCTTCAGGGTGAACTGAAGGGTAGAGCCCTGATTGGTGGCAATATTGATACCCGCGCCGTCAGTGCCTTGCGTTTTGGCGACTTCGCCGCCGTCAAAGGTGTACGTGATGGTAGCACCTTCAAACAGGTCGTAGATCTGGTTGCCATCCACGATGATACTCGTGGATGCCTGATTATAAAGGTTACGCATTCCTGTTTCTCCTTAGTTATAAACAGTGACGTCAATCGCGACGGAGTGGAAGGCTCCTGCTTCATACGCCACAATAGCGATAGGGGGAGCAACACGATTTGCCCGCTCGGAAGTCGTTGCGCTGTAGATCGGAGCCGGAGTAATCGTGCATGCCGGAAGGGTCGTGTAACCCGTTTCGTTATCGGTCGTTTCCTCTTCACGATCAGCGAAGGTGCCGTTGCGAATGTAACGGTTGTTGATCTTCGCGGCGGCAGAAACAAGAAGATCCTGTCCGGCGGAGGTGTACTTCACCTTCTTGTTGCGCATGAACACGTTGAACACTTCAACCTGAAGCTCTTCCTTGTAGTTGGAGAGGTTCACATGGCTGTCCGTGAACCACGAATCAGCCGACTGCACGCCTTCACGCACGACAGAGGAAGAGTTGCCCATGGACACGTAGGTGTTGATGCGGCGAGCCTTAAGGGAAGAAAGCTGAGTTTCCGTGAGCGGAACAGTTTCAATCCCGGTGAGCTGCTTGAACTTCATGGTCAGTGTGGAGTTATCCAGCGCGTAGTTGACCGACAGAGCCAAGGCCGCGTAGGACACGTCCGGATACACCTGCGGATTGTTGTGATACATAACCGAAGTCTTGATGTATCCCTTGTTGTAAGCATAGAACCCGATGTTGGTCGTGTCCGCAGTATTGTACGCCTGAACGCTGTTGGTGCAGGCAGAGAAGTACGCCTGATCCTGAGCTTCTGCCCAGTCAGCGAAATCCTTCTGATCCTGCGTATCACGATACTGCCGATCCAACGTCCATGCGAACACGCTGCGACCCGCGCAACGAGCGGCGGTCTGAATGAGAGCCACTTCAGAAACGAGGCCACCCGGAGTGTAACCATCGATACGAGAAGCCGCCGTGCTCTTGGTAAGAGCCAGAATTGCGGACAGGTCGGTGATAGACGAAGCAGAGGACGCGTAGCCAATCGTTACGCCTTCGCCCTTCTGGTTCGTGGAGATCACGATAGACTGACCGCTCACTTCCACAAGGCCGTTGGAGCCGATAGCCGCCGTAAGGATCTGAACCACTTCATTGAGCGTCAGGTTGTTCCCATAGGTGGCGAAGTTGAGGCCGTACAGGTTAACCATTGCCCCGTTCATGACGAGGGTCATGGCTCCGTCCGTTACGTTGTACAGATCAGCCAAGGCGATCTCACCAGAGGTGAGTTCAGCAGGGTGCTCCACGTTCGTTGAGGTTCCCTGAGTAAGGGAGGTAGCCGTAGACTGAGTCAGCTTGAGCAGGGCTGAAATGTCCGTTCCGGCGGCAGGGGAGGCAGTCACAGCATACGCAAGCTCGGAAGCCGTACCAGTGCTGGCGGTCATGAGAACGAGATGGTTGTTAGCCGCGTCCACCGTGAACGTAGCCTTGCCAGTCATCTTGGAGTTGAGCGCGGTTGCAAGGGACGCAAGGGTCACAGAAGCCCCGGTCGTCACATCACGAACCTGCACTTTGGCTCCGTCCACTTTGATATCGAAAGACCCGTCGGTAAGGTTTTCGAGACCAGAGAGATCGGTAATAGCTCCCGAAACCAGTTTGGCGGGGGAATTTTCAGTGGTTTCTTCCCCGTTCTCAATGGACGCTCCCGTGGTGGAAGTGAGCTTGAGAAGCGTGCTCACATCAGTGAACTCGGTTGGAGTTCCCGCGTAGCTGATGTCAGAACCGTCACCAACGGTTTTGGTGGTGATGGTAAGGCTTTCACCGTCAGCATTGGCAACAGTATTGGCGAAAGCCGACATCTGGGTATTCAACTGACGGGTCACGTCAGCCATTGTCGGGTTCAGGCCAAAGGTAAGGTTAGCGACGGTGTAGGAGGCGTCGCCCACGCTGATAGTGAAACCGCCGTTCTGAACACTGGCAAGGTTGCTCAGCGTAATAGGGCCAGACACGAGAGTACCGTTGGTCGGCTCAGTAAATACACGACCGATGCACATGGTCTGAGGACGGTCAGAACGGTTGAAGAACGCCTGAGCCGCGAAAATGGCCTCAGAGTTCTCGGGAACCGCGCCTTGCACAGCGTCAAAGGTGGAAAAGAACTGCACTCTGTCGTTGCCGGGAGGGAACGCCACACCGGGAGTAACAAAACACATCATGGTCATATCCGTCGCAGTTTCGGCGACAGAACGAGACAGGGACACAGGAACGTCAAGGGAACGAGGCAAACTCGTCTTAGCGCAACTGACTACGGGCATACCGGCTTCTCTCCAGGGATTGTGATTTCAATGCCATTAACATCCCACTTCGACTTATCGAAGTAGTCTGCTGGATACTCTCTGTTGAAGAGGGCATAAAAATAAAAGTTGAAGTAGCTTCTAGGCTGAATTGCACCATTGTAATAGGCACTTAGGTCTTGTATTCCACTCGTACCCGAATAGCCAAGAAGCTTCCATAGATCAAAAGCCCTTGCTGAAGAGCCCAATGACAAGCGAGCGTTTACCGCACTTTCAAGTGCGTTAGGCCCTCTAAAAGTCACCTGCACTTCGCACAGGGAAAGGTTTATCAGGCTCTCAATCGGGCCAGTATCAGGAGAACATGAGAATGTTCCTCCTGGATCCTGACGCATGACCTCGATATTTCTCCACCACAAGGTGATGTACAATCCCTTTGGCGGTCTCGTTCCTGCCTGAGTTTCAACAAGAACTCTGTTGGGTTCAGGATCCCATCCAAAGAACGAGTCAAAGTAGTCCTTAAGAAGGACATTGACCATTTGAGGAGTGAGTTGAATAACATCGCTCATGTGAAGTACCTTACGCAGTGGTAGATATGCTTATTGGTATTCCCCATCATGAACCCTGTTCCCCTGACCTTGAACTTGAACCCCTTGTACAGCACGTAATCTTGACGGTGTTCCAGTCCTTCCTCGTTTACATCAGAATAGAACAGCTCCTTGTCCGTTGTAACGGAGATGCCGCCAGACGAGGAGTTTCCGTCGGAATAGAATTCAAGCTGCTCTATAGTAAGGGCTAACACGATTGCCCTAAGCGGTTCAGGCTCTCCAATCTGCTCTTCTTCCCATACCCCGTCCACGTGCTTTCCGACACAATGAACAACCTGAACAACTTTGGAGAAGGCTCGCGTGACCTTGTCGAAATTCATAGGTATCGCTGTCATGACTTATCCCTCACCATGTGAGTTGCCCTATTATGCATCGTCATAGTGTCTATGAGAGGAACGTCAGATCCCTTCCTCTCAATAGTGGCCTTGGAGTTAGGTTGCCATTCGCCTTCCGTAAGGGCCTTTCGTACGTCTTCAGCGGCGGCTAGTCCGGCAACCTCTAGAACCTTTTCCAACGTCGCATCTCCGCTCAGAAGTTTAGGCCCTAGCTCTTCCATTACTTCTTTGTACGTCTTTTTCATGTATTGAGAAGCCAAGTCCATGAATGCGCGTCTGGGAACACCTAACCCGTAGTTGTTCTTCAACGCGACTTCAATGATCGAGGCTTCATCGTCATAGTTGGGTTCAGGAACCCCAAGTCCCGAAGCGTCTACGGGATAGCCCACTGCAACCTCCTTCTTATCCGCGTACTTTAAAGCAGACTTGATCTTACGGAGGGCTTCCATAGTCTGGACAGGCTGTCGTTTCAACTTCAGGATCGTTTTCATATCAGTACCCTGCGTTCACAGGAGGCCATTGCAATGAGTACAAGAAGCGACCAATTGGTCTGCCGCCAACAATATCAGCGGCTGGTATCCAAGTGCTGATGAGCGCGAGCAGTTGGAGTCCGTATTTGGTTCCCGCTAAGTCGACTGTGAAAGGATCGTCTCCCATCACCAACGACAGAGGAGCGGAACCTTGGGAGAGAGAACCAGTGGCGGCTGAAATGTTAGTTCCCACTTCAGAGGAGCTTTGATCCTTCATCCCTCCCTCGGTATACACCTCACCAAGGTCATACAAGGTAGCCAAGCGATGCGCTGTAAGAAGCCCTACAGCCAACTGGAACATAGGGCCGAACGAACATTCACGCAAAATAGCTACACTCGTTGTACCCGACGTATTGACTGACATGGACGGAACACGAGAAAACTCCGGATAGAACTCCAAGAACTTTTCGTCTACAAACGTCAACTCACCGTCAACGCATGTTACCATCCCGTCCATTGGGATAGGCTTCTTAGAACAGTTCATGGTCACACCTGCATTGTTTCCTTGGTCTTTCTAGGCTTCCCTCTGGAAACCTTTTCGTTCTGGGGTTCGGCGAGCAGTTCAGCAGGGGGCTGAGGCCCTTTCACCTTGGCAGGTGCCGCATAAGGATTGACCTTTTCCCCAAACACCAACACGCCCATGTCCATCAGCTTCTTGACGGTTTCAACCTTCTTGAGGGCTTCAAGAGCTTCGGTCGTGCTGTTATCATCCGGAAGGGTCACAAAACCCATAGGCGGGATCAGGTAGTGCTTTTCTCGGATGCAGATGGTACGAGGGGTTTCAGAGCGATTGCCGATAATCATTGCGTCTCCTTTGGAGAAGGGCTCCCAGTCGCCTAGGAGCCCTTGATGGTTTAGATGCCGTCCACGTAAGCCATGGAGCCCTGCTGACGAACATGGTAGGAGCCGAACTTGTTTTCGGCGTACCATGCAACAGCGAGAGGCTTCGGCTGGGGCTCGCTGAGCTGATACGGCAGGGGGAAGGGCAGGATCTGGTTCTCCTTGCGGCGATCCATGATGACCATGCGGTCAGAACCACCTGCGCCAGCGCCTTCAAGGTAACGAGAGGGAATGATTTCCAGTTCCCGCCCGGTAACGCGATACATGACGTTGTTGGTAACAACGTAGTCGATCACGTTTACGGCGATGCCAGTGCCGCTGGAGGAGCTCGTCGCGCCGATAACCATAGGCATGTTGGTGATCTGAGCGAACTGCTTCAGGGGAAGGAAGATGGTGGTCGGCTTGAAGATCGTGCGGCTATTCTGCCACAAGAAATTAAGAGCCGAGTTGATATCGCGAACGATTTCAACGCCGTTCTTGTCTTCCCATTTGGTAGAGGACGGGACAGCGGAAGAGGCTTCCGGAGTCATGACCGTCAGGCCGGGATAGTCGATCCAGCCGTTGAAGCCAAGGTCGGGAGTACCGAAGATGATGCTCAGTTCCATCAGGTTGTCACACGCTTCGCGCATGGCACCACCAAGATCCTGAGCCAGATTGCCGTTCACGCCGAAGCTGTACTGGCGGGCATCTTCGTTGGTAACTTCCGCGCCAACAGCGGCATAGGCGATAGGCACCTGAACGGCACCCATGGACTGACCGACCATCGGGATGTCGTTGTTCGGGCCGTGGCCGATAAAGGCCGCCGCGCCGTGGCGGTTGCGGCTCATGTAGGCATAAGACGTTGCGCCGGGATTGATGTCGCTGTAGATCTGCTCTTCGAGAACGATGTTGTACCATTCACGGTCAGGATACAGGACGTCATAGAACTGGCTGTCCAGTTGGGTGGTAAGCTCAAACGCAATATCGGCGGCAGTGACGTTGCACGCCGCGCCGCTGGTAGGAGCAGCGTTATTGAATCTTTTCAGGCTCATTCTTCATCTCCTTAGAGAAGCTCAACGAGAGCGATGTTGTTGCAGGGAGCTTCTCCTGCGGTGAACGTCCCGAGGAAACGCGCTCCGGTAAGAAGCACAGTGTCTTCGCTGGTGCCAGCCGAGCCCGCCGTGACAGTGGCTCCGGCGGCGGAAGTGAGACCAAGGATAGCCGAAGCGTCCGTGGTATCCGTGGTATCCGCAGTCGTAGGAGCAGACGCGAACGTGATGGTGGCAGACGCGCCAGTGGCGGTCGTAGTAAGCACAACGCCGTTGCCGACCGCTTTGACGGTGACAGGCACAGAGGCCGTGGTGATAGCGGCCTGAAGAATGGTAGCAACGTCGCTCACGGTATTGACCGAGCTGAAGTCCAGAGCCGCAACCTTGTGGAGCGTGCTGGCAACAGTGATTTCAAAGCCGCCGTTGGTGACGGCCTTAACGCCATTCACAGACAGGGTGCCGCCGTTCAGGGAGCCGGGGGTAGGCGTAGCCGTGCCAGTGATGGGAGCGGCAGAGAACGCGCCGATTTTCAGGCCAGCATTTTTGGTATCGCGAACGATCCAGTATACCGGGCCACCAAACACAGTGGAACCCTGCGCAAGCTGAACCCAAATGCGAGCCCCGGCGCGGTCACGACGAGCGTAGTTCGCCATGTCTTCAAAGAAGTAGCACGCTTCGCCGTTGGAGTTGGTGCGCATGAACTGGTTGCGAACCACGATGCCAGCGAAGGCCTCGTCGGTAGCGGCACTGTCCGGAGGCATCACGATGTCATAGTTGAGGCCGGGACGGTTGCTGCGAACGGTCGGATTAACCATGACGCCGATACCAGCCGTAAGACCGACGGTGACGTCCACAGGGCCGACAAACGCGCTATCAACCAGATTGATGTCCGAGGCGTTGGCGAGCATGCCCGCGAGCGCAGTCGCTTGCTGATCAAAGTACTGGAACTGAGCGAAGCCCTTCTGAGGAGTGTAAACCATTGCTTACTCCTTCTCGCCCTTGCGACGAGCATTTTTGAGGCGCATGGGACGGAGAATTCTGTCCAGAGAGCCCTGCGCTTTGCTGTTGTTGATCTGAGCAGTGGTGCCGCCCATGACACGCTTGTTGGCGCGCTTCTGCCGGATTTCAGCCTGACGAGCAAGGGATTCGAACGCGCCGTCAATGGCGTCCTGAGTCCACTTGGAGAGATCTTCGGCAGGGACGCTCATGGCGTTCTGCACAATGATCTTGCGGCGGTTGGCAAAGGTCTTCGCCTTAGCGCACTCGTTCTTGACTTCTTCCTTTTCCTTCTCTTCGATCACTTCGTTTTCGATAGCGTCGTCGAGAATGGCGTCTTCGGCTTCAGTCTGAGCGGCGGCTTCCTGCGCCATAGCTTCCTGGGTTTCCGCGCTCATAAGGTCGTCGATAGTGGCCTTCTGCTCCTCGATGGTCGCCATTGCCGCATCGTACTGGCTTTGGAGGTCGTCAAGCTGAGCCTTGATGCTTTGGGCTTTTTCCACCGCTTCCGCGAGCGCATCAGCGTTGAAGGTCTTCTGATCTTCAACCATCTTTTCAGCTTCGGCCGCGTCGTCCTCGTTATTGAACTTGTAGTCGACACGACGGTTTCCGTACTGTCTCTGAAGGACTTTCATTCCCTTCTCCTTTGTTTGTTTATGATTAACAATACGGACGTTTGGTCCGCACCGACCTGCACCTTCAGGGAGCAAGAGAACATGGTTAAACCTCAGATTGGTCTGGACTGCCCCAAAAGGCTTGCCCTTGTAAACCCCTTCCTTGGAATAACAATCCCCGTCGTAGGCAGACGAAATTTCAACCAGTTCGCCACTCTTGATCTTCTCAATCGCTTCTTTGTCGGTGATGAGAAGGTCAGTGACAACGTAGCCGCCTTCGACTCGGGGAGTCCCTGCTACCGAACCAACGGTAAGCCCGTCTTTAGTCGTGTTCTCAGGCGTTCTCCACACATGATCTTCGACGATAACAGGCTTGCCTTCCAATGACTGGAGAGCTTCATCAGTGAACTCTTTTACGGGGATGTACTGCCCCACGAGCCCTTCAGTGTTTTCCTTGGCATCATCAGGCGACTCGGCTTTGAGATAGGGAAAAACCCCATCAGCCAAAACTCTAGCCGTAACCCTAAGCATACCATCGGAGTCGATTCTCCAGTTCTGGAACTTATATCTGTTAGAATACCGCATGACGTTAGCCTCGCAAGTTGAGTGGACGTATGTTGAGTCCTTTTATTTTCTTAACAACCTTGTTCACTTCACTCTTGAGCTTAGACTGCTCTTCAGCAGTTTTGGCAGACAAGAGCTTTGAGTACAAGGATTCCAATGTCTTCGCTTCTTTAGCGTCTGACTTGATCAGCGTCTCAACTTGCTTGCGGTATACCTTACTCACGGGTTCGGGAGGCGACCCCTTGGGTTCGCTTTTGGGAGCAGGTTGAGCCTTTACAAGATCAACCGTGACATACGTCTCTCCTCCCTTCTTGGTCACTGAAGAGACCTTGATATTTGAATCCCGACCCAAGATAACTTCGTTGTTGGAGTTTATATCCGCCTCGCCAGACAGGTTAGCGGTCTTGGTTCCCTTGGGAACATTAATCTCCAACACCACACCGCCTTTCTTAGGTTCTCCGTTAGCGGCGTCTTGCGCGTACTCTTTAGCCTTGTTCTTGTCAACACTGGTGGACATGAACGCCTTATCGTTGAACGTGTCCCCTACCTTAGCTGACGCCAACTTCTTGGCAAAATCAGAATCTGCAGAGATGCCCCGGTAAACCGTAGTATCCGCCGTGGTAGGTTTGGAAGAGGCAATTACCTCATCCAAGTGCCTTACGACTTTCTTGTCCTTTTCACTGAGCTTACCCTTTCGCAGCCCGTCGTTAACTGAAAAGGAGTTGCCAGTATATTCCATCAGGCTGTTGATATGATCCAATGAAACGTCGTCGCTTATGGGCGGAATAGCCTTAGAAGGTTCCGTCTTGGCTTCCTTCTTAGACGAAGCTCCACCTTTCGACTTTGAGCTGCTCCCTCCGGAACCGGACTTGGAGAACTTTCCGTCTTTATCTCTTTTATGCTTTTCTTCTTTGAAGTCAGCATTAAAGGCGTTGGAGAAGGCTACTCTTTTCATTGCAGTTTCAACTTGCTGTAGTCAATCTTGGGATTGGCATGGCACCTACACCGGATAGGCCAGCCCGGATGTCCATCGTCTGGCGGCTCGTCCCAACGAAAGATCTTGCCCTGACGAATGTAATGATTTCCATGCAGTTTGGTCGGCTTCGGATACAGACCAGTAGGGTCGCCAACGACTCGCTGATCCCTTGCCGTTTGCCAGTAGTACTCTTCTATTCCGATTGACGTTTGTCTCGTCTGAGTGACCATGCCGTGCATTTTGTTAGTCTGGTCTACTGCTATCAGCTTGGCTCGCTCATACGTTATTTTCGTGAGCTCTTGTATCTCAGCAATAAGACCGCGGCCTTCAGGCAATCGCTCTTGCTGGTATGTCTTCATCACGGCTTCCTGGATCTTATCGTAGTAGATCTCAGGAACGGTGGTGATGAGGTGAACAGCTTGAGCTCCCATGAGCTCAGCGGTCTCCCTTATAGCGTCGTTGTCAAAGATGGAAACGAAAGGCACCCCAAGAGCTTTAGCCAAGCTCGCTTGGAGCTTCAGTCTGTCACGCTCTGAAACAGCGTGAACCCAACGTCCGGCTATGCCTCGTATGGAAGGCCCTAAGACTCGTCTCCATTTCTCTTTGTTGCTTTGAAGCGCATAAGCGGCTGCCGCCGGGCCGGGTCTTGACTCAAGCCATGGAACCATGCTCATAAGGTCGTCAACCATAGGCCCAACGAGCTTCTGCAACTCAGCGTATAACTGACGAGCTTGCCGTACAGAGCCGCCTACTCCACTAGCTCGGATTGGTCTGTTGGGTCGTCCCCGTCGGGGTGAACCCGCGACTTGAATAGGCATCCTTGCCCTCCAGCAAATCCCCAGTATCAAGGTCAGAGCCTAACAACGCCTCTTCCGCCTTGAGCTTGGTCTCATAGATCTCTCTAGCGTTCAGCTCGTTTACTGCGGCTTCGCCCGAAATAAATCCAGCCTGATACATAGAGACCACAGTGCGAGTAATAATCTCATCACGAGTCGCTTGCTGAACCGCGTCAAGGTTCCAAAGGGGCTCATACGAGAGAACAAGGTTGGCTGACTTTCGCTTCCATTCTTCATAGCCAAACACACTAGGTCCAATCCAATCCAAACAACGTTGTTCAGCGGGTTTCCGCGTATTGTTTATGATCGAGTCGACCATGTCATAATAGTTTCGCGAGTCGCCTTCACCAGTCGCATTCAGGCCACCTGCCGACGAACCCAAGAACCGAGTAATCGGTATGTCAGACGCCGCCGCAAGGAACTGCGTATAGGTGACGAGAAGCTCAGGGACAGAACCAAAGGAAGCCGAGAGCGACTCCACCTTAACATCCTTTCCGTCCACCAATGCGGCATTGTAGACCGAAAGCTGGCGAGCTACTTCTTGCAGTTTCCCTTCCGCACCCGAATCCAACGCTTTGATGTTACGCAAATTCTCAACCGAAAGGATGATAGCCGAAGCCATGTTCACAAGCTGATAGGCCGCTTGCTGAGTGCCCAACGACCTGCAAAGGACGTCATAGAGCGGGGCAATCTTACTCTCGCCGAACCCCAAAGGATTGTACCTGAAGTTCTGCATGAGACGTTGGCTGTTCCTTCCGAAGAGCGCATTGCCGTCAAGCACGACCATTCGAGAGGCGTCTACCTCTATTCCATCAATGTTGAGGCTGTCCACCCTATCGTAGTCGGGCTGAAACGGATCCCAAGTGACGCGAGAGCGGGACAGCTTGGAAAGGTCGATCACGTTGAGGGCTTTAAGGTCTCCCTTCATCAGGTTCTGCTGATTCAGGGGCTCGCTGAGCTTTTCTCCGTCTTGGAGCAGCATGACACCAAGGATGACTGAACCACCAAGCAAGCGTTCCTGCTTCATGGCACGACGCAACTGGCGTTCAACACCAAGGTCTTCCCACGCCCTCGCAATCATCAGCTCGTCTTCGGGAGACAGTCCTTCTCGAATGGTGGGCTTTCGCATAGCGTCGTCCACCGGAATGTCAATGATCTTTCGCACTTCCCATGACGTCTCATAAAGGTTTACATACGTCTGGTACCGAGCGAGAAAGTTATTATTGTAGTACGGGGAGAGAGACGTGAATCCCGTGACCTGAGTCGCTCCCCTGTCATTCGTCGTACCTGCGCCGCTAGACCCGGTAACGAGCGTATTGTTCGTCCGGGTTCTATGGAGACGGCGGGAAAATCCCAAAGACAAACGAGATCGCGACATCTTACCACCTACAAACTGACATTTCCGCCAGCGTCTTTGTATAAACTTACAGCCATCGTGAACGCGTCACAATGGTCGTCATGCGCATGTGACATATCCCTAGCGAACGCGGCGGCTTCTTCCATCAGAGCGGCGGCTCCTGGAGTCACATTAACAACCGTATCCTTGTCTATCCGCACCGGAACATTCCCCAAGGGTAGGAACACCTTGCCTCCATGGACGAACCACGAGGCCTCTTGCATCCTTGCCACCTTGTCCGCTGGGAATGAGAACTTGCTAGGATTCCATGCAAAGGCAGGCAATCCCGTATCGCTCAGCGTCTGCTCCAACGGAGTTCCACTCGCCTTGTCTTCTATCCAAAATTCCCTTGGCTTGTCCATCACGTTATAAAATAGCTTGGAATTGAGCAACAGCTTAGGGAAGTCCCATCTGCCGTACATGGAGTCAATGAAGTAAAGCCCGCTCTCAGTTCCTTCCCAGCACTGCACAACCGACTGGTCGTTATCGTCATGCTCTTTGTACGCCGTGTCCGCCGTGATGTACCTAAGACCTTTGGGCGTATACTGCACAGGATCATAAAAGTTCCACCATGGAAGCTTGATTATGTTGCCACCCGGAATAAGAGGCGACTGCTGGTACTGAGCAAAGAACGTCGTTGGCGCAACTACCTTCAGCGTCTCCAGATCGTCCTTGGACAGCGTAACGGGGTTCAGCACCTCATTACCATCAAGGGCCGGGAACGAAACTAAATGCCAATCGTCAGGCTCGTTCTTGAGCAACCATCCCGCCAAATCATCCACATGCAATCGTTGCATGATGAGAATGAACGGCGTGTTATGGGCGTTATTGCGTCGTGACTTGAGCGTATTCAGGTAGTATGAGATGCAGTTCTCTCGTCTAACACGAGACTTGGCATCGTCAGCCTTGAGCGGGTCGTCAATGATGATCGCTCCGCCAAAACCCTTGCGAACCTTACCTGCACCAAACCCTGTTATCGTGCCTCCCAAGCCGACGCCATAAACGGCTCCTCCCGCTGTCGTCTTGAAGAAGTTTTGCAACTCTCGAGACTCGCGGGAGATTATCGTTTCTGGGTACTGTGCTCTGTGCCATTCGCTAGACAAGATGCGATGAACCGCCATTGTGTTCTCAGTTGCCAGTCCTGCCGTTGCCGAAGTGAGGATGAACTCACAATCAGGTGCAACCTCAGCGAGGCACCAGCTAACAAAGCCTTGCGAAGTGAACGTCGTCTTAAAACAGCGAGGAGGGACGTTTATGATCAGGTTCTTCTTCCCATTGGGAAGCTCACCCATTACGCACATCTCTAGTGCTTCGCATAAGCGATGCTCGTACTCCAGATCTACAAACGCTCGCTTCTCCTCGCCTGCAACGCGATCACAGTAATCGAACAGAGAGTGAATCATAATGGTTCCCCTAGGCCCCGCCTACATGCAAATGGATTCCCTCACTTACACATAGATCTAGGGGAACCTCGCTCTTGGAGACGCTGAGCGATGCGTGGCTTGCGCCTATTTATAAAGATCGCGCACATCCAATCCAACATGGGCAAGCGCGAGTCTTAATCTGCATTCAACCTTCTTGCGGTTATACGCTCTGGAAGGGCTCATCTTGTTCTCAGCGGCACATTGGGCTTGGCAAGCCTCAAACTCCTCGTTTGAACAGTTCTCGCATATCTTTTGGATATTCGTGATGTGACACGCCCACTTCAGAGCTTCCAGTAATTTATCTTCCATCGCTACTGCGTATCCCCTTCACTTCGCCCATTCCATACAATATCTTGAAGACCTTCTTCTGGATGAAGTCAAATGTCTTCTGACCGCCTACTCCCGCCATTGCAGCCACCAGCAGATGCGTCTCAGGCAGATTATCAATGTAAGGCAAGTACGGAATCGCCAATGCTGAAACGAACGCGGCGGCTGAGCCTATTGCGAAAATCGAGATTGCTTCACTAACGACCCGGAACCAAGGACGCTTGTTCATTATCTCGGAGGAATGGAGAATGATCGCCATAACTCCTCCCGTGAGCATAAGGGGAACAAGACGTTTGACGATGGAGATATAGTCTGCTGAAAAAGGTTCGTTCATTACTTATCTCCATCACCAAGTCTCAGAACTCATCTGGCCGTTTTATATCGGCCAGAGCCTTAATTTCTTCGAGCGTGATTTCGTCTTTGTCCCACGCTTCGATCAGCTTCTTAACGGCGGGAACGCCAATCTGAATTGCCAGCAACAGGATTTCAAGGACTGCATTCTTGTCGAGCTTGCTCATGCTAGTTCCCCATTACCGGAAGGTTGATCCATGACTTTGTAACGTGGTCAGTGAACGGAGCCGCCCGTGCATTCAGGTTCTTGTGAACCATGCTCCCGTCGGCAATGGCGGTCGTCTTCAGCTCCTTCGCGTCCACCCCAAGCTGAATGGCCTTCTTGATGAACTCGTTGAAGCCTTTGGTCACAATATCAACCTTCTGCTCCAGCAGGGCTCGCTTGTCATCCTTGCTGAGGCCCTTGTCAGCCTCGTTGAGCTCAGCATAGGTCGCAAGGGCCGAAACTGCAACCAGATATGAGTCAACGTAAATGAGAGCCGCTTCTTTGAGCTCTCCGTACTTATCGTCCGACAAGGATCCACGTTGGTGCATCGCGCTTGCGCTCTGCATGACCGCGTAGTACGTTACCTTGGAGGACTCAAGGACTTTGTAGGAGTTCAACGCCACCTCGTCCTTGGTGCATCCCGACGCCATGCCGTTAAAGGCAATCAGTGCGAAAAACATCACGAACGAATAGAACCATCGTGCGACCGTACTCAAGGGCTTCATACATCCTCCCATTTCTTTCCAGTGTAGCCTGTCCACCATTCACGAACATCGAATCCGGGACAGAACTTGTTGGCGTAATCCTGATGACCATGCAGACCTGCATGAGGATATTCGGACTTCAGCTTAAGCAGAAGCGCATACAACGACTTGTACTGCTCAGGAGTGTAGTTCACGCAGTTAACGGTCTTGCCGTCCTTCTTGCTCAGGCCACCTGCCAAACAAATCCCAATGGAGTTCGCGTTGTGATTGAGCACATGGGCTCCGATAACGCTCACGTCACGGCCTTTCTCTACGGTTCCATCACGACGAATGACGAAGTGATAGCCAATGTCCTTCCAGCCGTTTTCATCGACGTGAACCTTACGGATCTCCTTCACGCCAATGTCCATCGTGTCATACGTGGCAGCACAATGAACGATTAAATCGTTAATTTTCCTCACGGCGCATTCTCCTGAGTTCCTTCAAGCGTTCAGACGCGGCACGCGCCTTCTTAGCGTAGTCATCAGTGGACACGAACACGTTGGTCTGGACTCCAGCGTCCTTACTGCTCCATTCGGAGGGCCACTTGCGTTCAAGCAACATCATAGCTGTCTTGGTATTACCGTTTTCAGTCGCTCTCACGATCGTGGACAAGCACGTCTTCTTTAGGATAAGATCCGACCTGCGTTCAATCTTGAGAAGCTCAGCGTGGCGACGCCTGTCCTGAATGCTCCCTCCAAGCAACAGACTCTTCATTCGCTCCGAAGAAATTCCAATGAGTCCTGCAGCGTCTTCGCTTGACAAGCCAAGGGAACGATACTCAGCATACATCTCAAGGAACTCATCAGTCAATATATCATCATCGCTGAGCGTGGAGTTCGTCGCTCTCTTGCGATTAGCAATCGAATAGACGTACTCCTTCTCAGCGTCGGTAAGTCCGCCCTCATACAATAGGTTGTAGAGGTTCTCGGCTATAGATGAGTTGCTCTGGTTCTCGAGCCAAGAGAAGAGAGCATTAAGATCACGGGGTTCTTTCATAGAAACCATTATGCACCATTCCGAGCGGAAAAGCAAGCATTTTGTTGGAACCGCGCCGGGCGGCTACCGGGGGCAACCGGGGGCTACCGGGGGCAGGAATTTGCCCTTTGCCGGGGCAGGGAGGGGAGCGGGCGGGGCAAACCGGGGGCGGGGTAGGTATGGGCTTACGTTGCCATGCAAAGTACACTCAGAATCGCAATTTGGAGTAACTTGTACAATTCCAACGGCTTGCGCCGTTTAGGTCTTTACATATAAGAAAAGCCCCATGCAGGCACACATGGGGCTTATAGGGAAGTGGTTAGGGTTAGACAGGAGATTTACTTGTTCTTGGGAAGAGTGCCAGTCCATCCGGCGGGCGGGTTCACGCCAACCTCTTCCAAGGTGTAGGTCTCGGTATCCGAGTCATAGGTGATCCACATACGCTCTTCGGGCTTGCGGTCGTGGATCGCGTTGCGCATGCGGACGCGCATTTCGCCTTCACCCATGCGGAACTCCTTGAACACCTGCATCAAAGTGACCTTGCCGTCGTTCGCCATGAACAGATCGAGGAGCTTGTCCAGAACCTGCTGCTTAGCGTTCCGGGGAGCGGCATGACCCTGCTTGGCATTGCGGATGGGAACCAGAACACGAATCGCTTCCAGGACTTCGTTCGGGAGCACGAGCTGGGGGTGCTTGCCGAGGATCACCTCAGCGAGGAACGCCTTCGCCTTCTTGGAGGCTTCCTGGTATTCCTTCAGAGCGGCCTTCGCCGCTTCGGAAACTTCACGCTTCGGGGCAGTCGTTTCGGGTTCAGCGGAGGTGACGGGGGCAACGGATTCAGCGGTCAGGTCTTCAACAACGATCTGGGACATGGGGCTCTCCTGAGCGGTTACAGGTTCAACGGGGGTACGACGAGAACGACGGGAAGCGGGGGCAACAGTCTGACTCATGTGCGTCTCCTTAAAAGGTAGTTTCTGACGGGAGGCCCTGCGCCCCGGCGCAATACTGCGCCTACACAAGGGCGGCCTTCCTTTCCACCGTGGTGGAACCGTCCCTCCCGTTGAAGACACTATGCCGGATTCCGAGACAGAAAGCAAGCACTTTTTTCGGATTTTTGGGACTTTTTCCAAAAAAGTTTTCAGGCTTCAACTTTTCGTTTCAATCGTAGGACTTGCGGAAGCGGTTCCGGCTGGCTCCAACGGACAGCTTGACCTGGCGACGCCGGAACGCCGTTTGACCCCCCGGCGGGGGGGT
>ERZ791718.94-NODE-94-length-52789-cov-16.488262_pt1 | contig 52789 bp, 92 predicted proteins | sample MGYA00510349_ERZ791718 | MGnify/ENA primary metagenome ERZ791718 (study PRJEB30046, sample SAMN00715136) | human gut metagenome | study: EMG produced TPA metagenomics assembly of the A metagenome-wide association study of gut microbiota in type 2... | reverse complement strand
TAAAGTCCGAACGGTCCACATGTGTAGTCAGTAACGGTAAGTTAAGCAGCGAAACAAAAACAACCTGGACTTATATTCAAAGCTCCGCAACTATTCGTATCGGTGGTCAGACAACGACAGGACAACGTCATTTATTTGGTCATGTTAGAAATTTTCGAGTATGGCATAAGGCATTAACTGATGCGCAATTAAGCGAAATTGTTTAAGGTGGTTAACATGAAAGACGTTAGCTTGCAATTTACTGACAAACAGCAATACAACGACATTGTGATTAATAGCGGCTGGCTGGATGCCAATTGGTCAACCGTGTTTATTGATGATATCGGTTTTGTCCTTGTATTCGACGATCCAGAAAGCGAGACACCTGTACTTATTGGAAAAAAAGGTTATTACGTCAACGTGCGTATAACTGGTGACGATGTTGATATTTCTCAGCTTGAGCCTTTCATCGTTCCAGATCCAGGCGTCCGCGCATGGGCTTAATGATGCGGCAGTGATAGCATGGTGATGTTGAAAGCATCGCCGAGAAACGAGGCTAACGCCTCGTTTCTTTTTGTGTACCAAATAGTGACCAAATATCAAAAACTAAAATCAAAAACAACATAACATTATGTTTTATAAATGATTATTCGTTACACTAATCATTCCAGACAGGACCAGCGCACTATGTTTAAAGGCGTTTAACTCCGTTCAATCACGTCAATAAAATCACTTAAAAATCATAAAGTTGTAACCAAAACCCGGCATCACGTTTCTAATTCCGTACAATACTGTTAATATCCGTACAACAAAAACTGTGTACCAAAACGTGACCAAAAATGGGGGGGCAACATGCTTACGGATACCAGGTTAAGGGCCATCGCCAACAAGCCATACGACGGTCCAAGCGAGATAGCTGATCGTGATGGCCTGTCAGCCAGGATAAACCCAAAAGGGAAAATTACTTTCCAGTACCGTTACAGATTCAACGGTAAGCCAGTGCGAATGAAGATCGGTGAATACGGGAAAATGAGTCTGAAAGACGCCCGCTATGCGGTGTCTGAATACAGGGAGTTGCTTACGAAAGGGAAGAATCCGGCACTGTGCGTAAAGCAGGCCATAGCCTTTGAGCAGGGCAAGCGATCTATATCCGACGTAGTGGAAGACTATCTATCCCTGCCGAACGTCATTAAGCTGGTGGCATATAAAGAAGTCAAAAGCGCATTGATGCGCCACGTAGTCAACAAGTACGGCGACTACATAGCTGACGACGTAACGACAAAACAGTGGATGGATATATTTGGCGAGATCACTGCGGCGGGTCACGCGGTTACGGCTGGTTTGATATTGAAGCGAATGAAAATCATCGTTAACAGCGCAATCAGGCGTGGGCTAATGACTAACACGGCGATAAACAATATCCGTGTAGCTGACGTTGGCGAGCATTATGCGGTGGGGGGAGCGTTACCTTTCATGTGAGGAGATAGGCCACTTCTGGCGCACGGTAGACAGTTCGCAGATCTATCCGCAGAACAAAATAGCCTTAAAGCTATTATTGCTAACCGGGTGCAGGGTTGGTGAATTGCAGAAAATGAGAAGGGAACACCTAGATCTGGACAACGGTGTATGGACCGTTCCGGCGGCGGTGGCGAAGACAAGAAGTGAAATCAGGCGGGGATTATCTGACTTGTCGATAAAAATGCTCAGGGAGGTTTTAACCTCCCATGAGTATGATTATGTATTCCCGCCAGTGATTAACGGCGGCAACAGGCCAGTAAACGTATCAGTGATAAAAGTAGCTGCAATATTCGTGCGTAAAAGGATGGGCGGTAAATCATGGTCCTGTCACGACCTCCGCAGGACGTGCCGGACACACCTTTCAGCTATAGGTGTTCCGGTACATATTGCAGAAAAGATCTTAGGCCATTCATTAAGGGGAATACTGGCGGTGTACGACAAATATGATTATCTTGATGAACAAAAGGAGGCACTAAATAAGTTTGCTGATTATGTGTTATCTTTGGCTGACGTTAAACCAATCCGATCAAAGAACTGCATTACGTCCTGATAGCGGTACATAACGCCACGCCCGGTCCCAAGTACGTCAACCGGGTCGGGGAACGGAGTTCCGTTCCGTTCCCATTTTTTACGCCATAAGTAAAACGTTCCCCTGCTAATTCCCCCAAGCATCCGGCAGATGGCAGGGCGACTAAGAAGGATTGTCCCGGTTTTATCCATTATTTATCCCCCGTGTATTCAACGTGTCCGATACATCCATCAATAATAGCTTGCGCCATATTGCGATAATCGCACGAAAAATCATTGTCGTGGTTAAAGTCAATCTCTTTTGCCGCGTCTTCACCCATAACATTGACAGCAAGTGCAAGCGCGATTTCAGCAAGTGCCTTTTCTTTCGGATCTATATGCAGCTTGAAAGAGCATGTTGTCCATGATAGCGGCCTCTCGCCACAAAAATCTTCCTTGCTTTCACATATAGCCCATTTATCACCAACATATTTAAACCTGACGACATCAAGAATAGTTCCACTTGTCAAACCTACGCAATCAAGCCACACATTAACAGGAGGCTTATCACCTACGACCCATTCCGTTTTTTCTTGTTGTGTTTCGCAGTCACGGCGTTCATCTTCGATTAATCCATCAATAATTTCACTTTCTTTATTCATGCCGTCATCATCCTTGTTAGATAAATTAGCGTATTTATCAAATTTCCAGCTTGCCGCCATAACTGAATAAGTGCCGCGAGTATCAGCGCGGACGCCAACTAAATAGCATGATCCAAAATTGTATTCCGTGCGGCATGTTGTTACCTCAAACGATGGGTAAACATCAGGGTTAGTGCGATGACGAATTATGCCAATTACTCTTGATTCACTCATTTTGTTTATCCTCAATTACGCCACTGTTACATTGTCAACCTTAATAAAATATTCAGGATGATTTTCTATTTCGTGCTTAAAGTGCGCGTGACACAATCGCCACTCACGCGCCTGGTTGTGAAAGTAATAAACGTATTCGCCATCAACCTTATACAAAATGCCTGTAGGTTTAGCCATGTAATAACTAGCCATTATTGCCCCCAGCGTTTTATAAATTCCTCGTTTAATTTCGTATCACCTGACCATTGAACATTATGTTCAGCACCGAACGAGTAGATCAGTTCGATTAATTCGCTAAATTCCGCTTTACTCATCCGGCTGGTTGATGTTCCCAGCACAACAAAGCCTGATTTGTCCAGGTTAGGGACAACGCCATATTTCTTAAGCCCGGCAGTGAATACCGCCTTCCAGTCTTCCGGCGACAGCCTCTTACCGTACCAATTAACCTGATCACTAATGTCGGTTAGCAACGCCCATAGAAGGCTATTTTGGCTTAGCGAGCGGGTTTTCTCCTGGATGGTGATTATCAGCGGGCTTTTGCTATCAGGCTGTATTTCCCTTATCTGCCTGATAGCATTTTCTTTCACGGCGTCGTTGACTATCTCAAATCTAATTTGCCTCATAATACACCGTTGCTATTTTTCCATTGCGCCCGCGCATACATGATCGCCCATAAAGAAATGAGCCTTGAACTAGCCATATGGTCGTTTTTTTAGTTTTTTCATATCAACGACGACAGGACGATCAGGATCATCGTCGCGCATGTATTCCGCAATCGTGCTCAGGTCTTCAACTGTTAAATCTAATTCCTTATCCATAACGCCACCTCACACAATACGCATTGTGTTTCGTAATTCACCGCGCAGCGCCTGCAGTGCATCACGCATTGGTACAAAAACCCGGTTAAATTTTACGTGTTTATATTTCCGCATCAGTGGCGGTGTATACACCTTTGCGTCGTATCCTTCCCACGGATAATAAACGCGCGTATCGTCAATAAACGTTTCAACTGAATAAAAGATTACCAGTCTCATAATTCCAACCCCGTTTCACCGTTAAGTTTTTCGATCTCAAATACTGGTTTATCCGGCAGCAGGCCGTTATTTTTCCGGTATTCATTCAGGCGGTTGTTAAATTCAAATACGATAGGACTCGAACAACCATAGAAGCGAGCTGATCTAAAAAAGTATTTCCCATCAAATTTATTAACTGTTAATAAATTTTCACTGCCTAACATCTTTAAAACCCGACAAATTTTCCTCTGTTTTATTTCGAGTTTTAATTCTTTTTTAACATCCTCAGCAGAAAAATAATCGCTACTATTCAGAAATAAAGGCATGATTTTTTTTATTGCCATTTCGCGCACTGACTTCAAGCAATATGATAATCGCGGCACTCCCATTTCAACAGGAATAATAGCGCCGTCAGAAACCATATCACGCAAACTATTAACGATCTCGATTTCAGGACCTGGAATAGATTTAATAATTGTTGCTTCACCAGCAACAGTGGCATCCTGTAAAAATTTCGCTATTTGTGTTTTATAAATGGTTTTCATTGTTTCTAGCCTCGATTTAAGCGCGAAAACAGCCACCAGAAAGCGGTAAACTTTCCGGTAAGCCGTTTCTCAAGTTAATTAAAAAGATGCGTTATTCTGGTTGTTTCGTGGTGAGAATCGGCTTGCAGACGGACGTTGTTGCATTGACTGGATGCAAGCTGACGCCGCGCGGGCCTGGTCGCATGGTAAGATGTTGCCGTTGTCGTCAAACCGCTGGTAAACAGTCCCCGTTTTCCCGTGACGGTTTTTCGAAACAATGATCTCCATATATTCGCGGGCAACAGACTGTTCATCATAGTACCCGTCGCGGTAGACCATGATGATCCGGTCTGCGTCCTGTTCAAGATTACCGGAATCACGCAGATCAGAATTGTTCGGGCGCTTGTTTGGTCGTTCCTCAACGCGGCGGGATAATTGCGCCAGTGCCAACACTGGTACGCGCAATTCTTTCGCCATCATCTTCAACGACCATGACAATTGCCCTACAGCGAGATCGTGACGTTCTGCCTTAGCCAGCTTCATTAACCCGATGTAGTCAATCATTACCATACCCAGGTTGGGATAATCCTGCTTCATTCGTTCAGTTGTGGCGCGTATTTCCTCGACAGTTAACTGTGATGCATCAACAATCCACACATCGAGATCAGCAAGTGCGTTCATTCCCTGGGCAACGTGCGCCCATCCTTCGTCATCCAGTTTTACCGGATTACGTAAGCAATCCGTTGACAAGTTCCCTGCGCCAGCGATAGCGCGTTCAGTCATCTGATCGAGCGACATTTCAAGCGTGAACAACAAAACGCCGACCCGCTGACCTTCTCCGCCAGGGTATTGGCGTTCAGCAGCCGCGCGGGCAATTGCCAACGCCAACGCCGATTTACCAGACCCTGGGCGTCCGGCGATAAGCACCAGATCAGTAGCGTTAATGCCGCCTAACATTTCGTCGAGTGGGTCAATCCCTGTTTTGATGTTGTCAGAGTTCACGCCACACTCCATGCGTTTACTTAGCACTTCCGTGTATTCCTGGACAGCATCGCGCAACAGCACCGGGATAATCTGATCTTTTGTTACCTTTAATTTTGAATACCGGGAATCAAAATCTTTCATCGTCTCTTTGACGACCTCAAGTGTCCCAGTTTCCAGTTTGTAGCGCATATCGTCGATGAGTTCCAACATCTGCCGCCGCTGGTGCTCTTCACGTAGTAGCTGTGCATATCCCTTCAGGTTGGCAGCAGAAGGGCACGATCGCGCCGTTTGCATTAGCGGTACAAAGTTTTCATTACCAATCTCATCACCAACCAATAACGCGTCGATAAGATTCCTGTTTCTGGCTTGCGCCCGGATAATTTCAAACGCCCGCTTATACAGCGGAATAGTGAACACTTCAGGATCTAGCGTAGCGAGAACATCTTGCGCGTTAGGAGTGAGGCCGCCTAATAGCAGCCCGCCGATAACTGACGCTTCACGTTCCTGCAGTAGTGAGTTTATCTGCTCAGTTACCATTATGTCATTACCTCCGGTTTACAAAATGGAATATTCAGGGTAATAAACAAAGCGCCCGATCTCACCATAATCCTGGCTGTAAATAATCACCGCTGCCATACGACGTGACCGCCAGCCGCCATTAGTTGAGTAAGCGTCTTTACCCGCTAACGTGCCGTGATACTCAACAACGCCTAACGATGATTCAATTAGCCGTTGATGATGCCAGTGCCCGCAATGAGCGTAAACCGCCGCAGACTTGCCAAAGTCTTCTCGCCAGTCAGAGACGCAGGCAGACAACAAATTGTCAGGTTTTTTGATAGTATGACCGTGATGATATGCAAGGAATGTTTTGCCGTACTGTGTGTGGTGGACGATGGCAGGTGACACATCAACAGTAACGCGCGGTTCATCTTCGTAAAAAGCCTTCAGCGCCGCACGTAGCCAGATCATTCCTGACTGGTCGTGATTACCTGATAACACCTGAATTTCTACATCCTTATGATTCAACAACATCTTACCTACAGCACGCCTGACCGACCGGATCGCCACGTAAACAAGTTTTGCGTAGCGTGAATCACAATCCAAAACGTGATTACTTGATGGCGTCACTGGTAACAGTCCGTCAGTGTGGAGCACATCCCCTCCTAACAGCAAAACAGCTTTTTCAGACATCGGTGCAGCGCCTACCGCGTAGTCGAAGAAATCATTTAGCACGCGCTCAGCGATCCCGGTGTCGTAGCTATCGCCGCATTCAGCTTTATGAGCAAGCGCCCCGATATGCAGATCAAATACCGGATAAAGGGCCAGGCTTTTTTGGAAATCAATTTCCGGCACTGGCACGGACTCCGCGCGGGGTATTTCTTCCGTGAAGGCGTCACAAGCAGATTGCATTAGCCTTTCCATTTCATCGCGATCACGGGCTGTTTTAATCCAGCGCATAATCACATTGCCATCCTTATCGACGAGCAATGACTCACCATTGACGCCAAAACCCGGCGCGCGACGCGTGGATATTAAACCGCGTTTCGCCAACCGTGCGCCCAGGCGTTCGACGTTGCGTTTTGCCATTCCGTATTTTTCGGCGATCTGTTTATACGTTAGACCGTTGTTATGTTCAGTGATTAGCTGTTCATCACTAATCTTTCTTTGACACATAATGTTATATCCTCAGGTTTTACATTTTGTATATTCATTGGCAGCAAACAATCTCTTTAAATGCTTCTTCTACCATGTCGAATACTTCCGGCCTGTAATAAAAAACTCATTGCTACCATCAAATTTTACAGGAAAGTTAATTTTATAATTGCTAAAAGCCTTATGCATCGTGTTTTCTAGTTCATGTATATTTTCGGTTGGCCCTTCTAACGTTTTCACGATATGCAAATTAGGAATTCTAACGCCTGCTTTATGTGCGCTTTTTAATATCTCGTTTCTTCGTTTATTTTCCTGAACACTTACCCCAATTTTCATTTGTGTAGGCACTTCCAGATCATCAACCATGATGTAAAGTTTGCCATACTCATGACGAAGGAAACCGTATTTCGCGCATTTTGGACAGCCGTACCCGCTTTTAAGGTTGCAAGGCCTGGCAGACCACTCATGACTACAGATCTTGCAGCGGCACGGGACTTTATCTCTATGGTTCTTAATTTTTCCCAATACTTCAACATAAGTGTTAACTTTGGCTATATCTGTGATGTGTTCTTCGTGTGTTAACTTGCGCATCGTTCCAACTCCTTAAAACGCCTCAGACGCGCTACAATGCAAAAAACCACCGCGTAACCCATTTGCACGGGTTGCAGTGTCTTATTGCGTCAGAGGCGCCATCAGGTGGCTAATTTTCGATTTACAGAATGGTAGGTAGGTTATGGATTGATTAGCAGGTACAGACCGCCGAACAAGGCGACGTTAACATCGATTGCCGCAGCGATGGCAAAAGCCAGGGCGAAAACGTGTTTACCGTCCATTTTAAAATCCTCTCTGTAACGCTCTATAACGAGCTAATCGCAAAAAGGTAAGCAAGTGTAGCACCACATGCGATTTAGCTCGCTGGTGAGGTTGTTTTGTGGGTAATTTTGGATTTTTGCGGATCGTGATTGGTCAAAGAACGCCAGCGCGCGTATCACGTAGCGTTTTTGGTTTAAGCAGGAAATCAAGTGTCGCGGTGAAGCCATCGCCGAAGTAAAAATCTGAAGCCGTGTTTTTGAACGTTTCGAAGTAGGCGACAAAGCCGTTAATGCTTTTGTCTTTCAGGTAGTCAGTGAACGCATAGATCTTGCGTTCAAGATCCCGATCCAGTTCGGCAGGTGGTAACAGGCCGTCAAACGTGCTGTTAAATGCTTCCACCACGTCGGCAGCGTTTACAGTGGCTGACAGTTTGCGCCATTGTTCAGCATCAGTCAGATACCCATCAAATTTAGTTACCCGGCAAATGTTGATAGGCTTAGGTACTCCACCACGGCTACGCCATTGGGTTAAAGCCCACTCAATTACTAACGTGATCTCATTCTCCGTATACGCTTTACGTGTTTTTGTTTCTGTCAGTAGTTCTACGAATGGCTTAGCATCACGACATTTGCATCCTGCCTTGTCGTTGTAGAAGGCAAGGCAACGCAATGCCGCTTCGTTTACGCCATCCTGATTGACCATTTTTTGTTCATTTTCGACAATACACGAAGTGTATATATCTTTTTCTCTTTCTTTTTCTACTTCTAATTCTAATTCATGACCCTTTCCTGACCCGGTCATGACCCTATCATGACCTTTTTGTGTTGGATTGATTAACTTTTCTAATTTTAATTGCTCCTTCGCTGTGTTTATGGCGGCCCTGTAAGCGCTTTTAGAAGTCATTGATTGGTCCAGCCTTTTCAATAACTTTAAACAAGTTATGTGGCCTTGAGAACATTCAAACAAACCAATTTCGATGAAGTATTTCATCATTTCTTCTATACGTTTTTCAGTAGATCCGACGTTTCGCGCAATTATTCTTGCGTCATGTCGTAGGTCAAAAGTTAGATTGTGCTGATCTACGTCATAAGTTATTAGCTCTAGGCAATACCAATAAAGCCCGTACCCTTCCAGGCCATAATCTAACAAAACGTTTTGAAGTTTTTCATCGCGGTTCGCATCGCTGTCATGCTTAAACCACTTCATAGATCATCCCTCCGGCAACATCACTACATAGACATCACTGAATGCATCAAGACGACAAACAAATCCTTTATCCATTAACGCGGCGAAAGCATCATGTACCGTATGAACAGGAAGTTCACACATTGCGGCTACTTCTTTGCGTGATGCATCATGTACCCGTCCTTTGTTATCTGCCTTTTCAGCCAGAGCCATTAAGACAAGTTTTTGAATCGGGCTGTTAAGTTTTACGTTCCATACTTCATTCATCATGTGCATACTCATCGTGTTTTCTCCTATGGTTAGAGTGAACGCGCGGGCGGGCATCCCATTAGCATTAGATAGCAGTGACTGACCGCTCAACAGATCCCGCCGTTGCGTGATATTTGTTTTTCGCTTCGCAGCGACACCGGATTTTTAAAGAGCTTAAGGTAAGTGCCTTTTTGTGCCTTCCGTTATCTTTTTCCTTGCGTCTTTGCAAGTATGGCCTTACCTTGTCTGCAAGTTTACAAAATGGAATTTTAAGATCAAGGCTTAAAATACACGTTTTGTGACTTGCATCAAACTTTTTTGAGGTTATAGGGTAGCGACATGAAAACAAAATGGTATGACTTAGCAAAGCAGCTCATGCGGGCGCAGGGCATGAGCCAGGATTCACTAGCGGATCGCATGGGGATAACTAAAGGCGACCTGTCACACTGGCTGAACGGTCGCCGCGAGCCAAATCTTGAAGATATTGCGCGGATTATGCGAGAGCTTGGTCGTCGGCAGTTCACTGTTACACATGATGGTATGGTCATTGATGATTCTGTTTCTAATACACTTCAGGCTGTGCCGCCGCGTGATTTAGGTAGTTACCCGGTTATTGACTGGAAGGACACAGTAAACAATATGGATGACGCAAGGCGTTCAGCATTACGACACGTTACGACTAGCGTTATTTGTTCAGATGACAGTTACTGGCTGGTTGCCAAAGGTGAATCAATGAACGCGCCGCAGGGGTTGAGCATCCCGGCGGGGACGATGATACTTGTTGACCCGCACGCGCCAGCTATTGACGGCAAACTGGTTATAGCCCAGCTTGAGGAATGGCAGATACCGACGTTTAAACAGTTGATTATTGATGGAGGTCAAAGGCTTTTACGTTCGCTCAATCCGCTGTATCCGCCAATCCCTATGAATCCAGAATCAAAAATTATAGGCGTGGTGGTTGATGCGAAGATCGTAAACCTGCCATAAACATTAGCCGCCGGATGGCGGCTTTTCTTTGCCTGGAAAACGCCAAAACGTAAACAGAAAACGTTATTTATTGTTTAAATATCAATAGCATATAAAATATTTTAAAAAAGTATACAAAATGGATTGACTCGATGTTTTACGGGGCGTATATTGCGAGTCAAAGGAAGGTCGCAGGTAACAAAAGCAACTTCCTGGCACTTTAAAAATCAGGCTTAACACCTTGTCAACCGTGGAGTAACTCCCCGATGGGGGACCGAAAGCGGCACTGATAACAAGGCGCATGGGGTGTTTAAAGCGTTACATCCCCCACGAAACCGCACGCAAGGCGACGAGTCAGCTTGCTTGGAGTGAGCAAGGTCACGCCGGGAACGGCGATGATTGCGGGATTAGTTGAAAGATGTTAAGCCGCTCATTAACAATCTGGTCAGCCGCTGGAAGTGCGGCAATTAACGAAGATGATTTTTATTAATTTTTATCAAGGATATACGGAGATCAGATTATGAGCGTTACAATTATATATGGCAAATGTGATAGCAAAATGAATGCCAGGGAACGCAGAAGGATAAAAAGAGAAAACGAAAGAAAATCATCACCTGCAATCAATAAAACAGACAATGTGGATAAAGCTATTCGATTTGCAAACGAGGAAAGATGCAAACCAAATAGCATTAAAGAACGTCGCAAAGGATCAGTAAAATGGTATACGGAAAATGAAAGCGGCAGCTACTACCACGCAACGCAACCACGCCATTTAGGGGAAAAACCCCTGGATAAAGTCCGCTACCATTAATACAAAATGTAAACGTTCGGAGGTGACATTATGGTTATTCTGGCGCTTCAATTCAAACTGGCGGTAGCGGAAATGCTTCATGATGCCGAAATGTGGAGCGCCGCGAATAAAGCCTTATACATAGTGTTAACAGCGAAGGAGATTAAAGGGTGAAAACAGAGTTACATAAAAAACTATGGACGATTCAGCAAACGCTGAATGCGCCGAAAAATCAGCGTAATAACTTCGGTGGCTATAATTACAGGTCTGCGGAGGATATTTTAGAGGCGGTTAAACCACTGCTTCAAAATATCACACTGACTGTTAGTGATGAAATTGTCCTGATCGGCAATCGCTATTATGTGAAAGCCACGGCGACGCTAAGCGACGGTGAAGACGTAATAGCGGTAACTGCTTATGCCAGGGAGGAAGAAAGCAAGAAGGGTATGGACGCCAGCCAGCTAACAGGAGCAACATCAAGTTACGCGCGGAAATATGCTTTGAACGGTTTATTCTGCATAGATGATGCTCGCGATCCTGATACTGATGATTACGCGAAGCAGACAGGCCAGCAGCCGCGACAACAGAAAAACCCACCAAAACAACAACCGCAGCAGCAGAAAGCGCCGCCAAATCCTGATGAAGTATTAGCACGTTTCTGTGATGCGGCAGCGAAAGCGCAGGACGAAAAAGCGCTTAAAGATATTTTTGCTAAATGCTGGAAGTTATTACCTGAAAACTCAGAGCAACGACAGAAAGCGAGCGATGTATACCAGATCAGAAAATCAGAGCTTAACGGGGAGATGGGTTAATGAGCTTAAATTCAATTACGCTGGGCGGGAATATCGGAAATGACATGGAAGTCCGCTACACGCAAAGCGGTAAAGCGATCGGTAGCTTCCCGTTAGCTGTAACGAATGGCTACGGTGATAATAAGCGGGTAATGTGGATCACTTGTCTGGTATTTGGCGAGCGTGCGGAAAAATTAGCGCCACATATCCGCAAGGGTGGAAAAATAGTGGTAAGCGGTCGCCTGGATGTTCGGCAATATGACCGGAACGACGGCACGAAGTGGACTGCGGTAGAAGTGGCGGTTAACGAATTTGAATTCATGAATGTTAACCAACAAGGCCAGCAGCAAGGACAGCAGCAGAAAGCGCCGCCGCAGCAGCAGAATAATAACGGGAATAATCCGCCTCCGATGGACTTTGACGACGATATTCCTTTTTAGAATCAATGTGTTAGCGATGAGTGATTATCTAAAACCGCCACCGCAACCACGAACAAAAGAGCAAGTATTAAAAGAAGCCCGTGATCAAATCGATCGCGGGCTTTTTTTATGCGGCACGGCAGCGGATCGGATGGCAAAAAGATTTAGTGACCTGTACGCAAAGCAAATATGGTTCGACAACTGGCAGGCAAGTTTTTACCCACTGCAAAGAAAACCGGATATGCATTGGCCTGAATATGTCGATCCACGTATGCGCAAATATCGCGGGCGTATGGGCCAGGTTATTAACGATTAATGAGGTATTAATCATGATCGAAGGTAAAGAAGTTGATAAGGAAATGCCGGACGGTGCTGATGAGCTTGTTACTTTTAGCGGCGGCTTGTATGAATTCGAAACATCGGCTGGATGGCATGACCACTGGAATTTCCCAACGCGCCAGGAATTAAGCGATCGTAAATCATTTGGCGAAGACTCAGAACGCCTGGCAAATAACAAATGGCTGGATAAATTCATTGCGGAGGCTGAAAAATGAACATGATAAAAATAGCAGCGTTAGCCGCAGGGGTTGCAATAGCGGTTGCTTATCTTGCCGCTTCGCTTTATATCGCGGTAGCGATCATAAAACTGATTACTAATATGTGAGGTTAATCATGAAAGTCGGTAAGGATATTGTGACGGTCGCGTTTTGCGTTATTTGTTTCCTGTTTACGATTGTATTTTGCGGAGCACTTGCTGCGGTATTGGCTTTTATTGGTAAGGTGGTGATGTGATGGTTACTTGGAATGTAAAAGAGGGCGATCTTGTTGTTTTGCCTGAATATCGTAGTGACCCTGGTCTGGTTGTGCTGAACAAGACATATAACGATCTTGAGCGCCCGATCCTGGTTAAATATCTGGACGGAACAATTATAGAGCCGCGTTTCTTCGACAAGATTGAACTGAAGGCCCGCAATGTTCGCGTTAAGCCGTTCCGGGCTTATGTTGAAAACCACTGGCGGCGGTTGTTCGCTGGTCTGAATGGGATGTTTGGCGTATGGCTATAAAATTAGTGAAGGTAAAGCACCTGAAAGGCGGCGAAAAACTCCGCGCGTGGTTCAGTTATGAATTTATTGCTACTGAGTTTTATTTCGGCCCTGGTGGTCAGGTAACAATATTCGATGAAGATTACGAAGAGGTGGGCCAATGGCATCTTGAACAATATGTAGAGGTGCTGGGATGAAAATTAAATTCTATAAAGCGTATGACGCTAACACAAACAAGCTATCGCTATTTATTGAATTCGAACGCAGGATCGTGGTTGTGCCTTATTCGAGGCGATTCAATGACGCTGGCGGTCGGCGACAATTCGCGGTCGATATGCTGTTACGTGGTTGCTGCCTTATGCGTCCGCTATCTGATTTAAAACGAATGATGCCGGGATCGTTCGGTCAGATTGATGAAATAGAAATAAGCCCGGAAGAACTGAAGCGGGAGCGTGATTTATTCCTTTCAAGAGAAGGTATCCCGTTTAATTCAGAAACTGAAATGCGCTGGCATCACCCGTTATAAGGATAAATATCATGAACGACATCAAAACAGCTTATTCACTCGACAGCGAAGGCATGTTAATCACTCGCTACACTGAAGACGCAAGTTTTCATAAAGTGGAAATTAAAGATTATCACGAAGTATTGAAAGATATGGAAGCTGGCAAGTATGACGCTGATTTGAATCTGGCATTACAGATTGTTGATATTATGATGGATGCGTTGATCCGCGATTATGTGTCTTTAAGTGCTGAAGAAAAAACGGCTGTAGCTCGTTATGTCTTCTGCCTTACTTTCGTAAAACGAATGGAAGAAGAATATGGTCGCGTACCAGTGCCGGAAGAAGTTGACCCACTGGCGTTCGGAAGTGCTGTTATTTTCCCGTTAGATGAAAATCATATGGGTAGCGTTGCGCTGTATTCTATGCGCGGCATTATGAAAAAACTATTTGAGGTTAATTTATTACAGAAATTCATTGATGATGGCTACGAAGAAGAAGATGTTAAACATCTTATGCCATTATTTTACGGCGAAATGGTTGGCAATGATATGCGTGCAAATGATTTCGGTGTGCAGGCGGCTGTAGCCGTGCTTAATGACGCGCGGAAAGACGCACAGCCAATGCCAGAACATGAAAAACGCGTACTTCATTAACATAGTGATGGCGATCACATAAAAATACATTTTGTGTTGTGATCGCGAATCCGTTTTGTGAACTGAAATCAAAAGGTTTACGGCGCGGAGGAAAACAAGATGGCCAGCGAATTAATGCTTTATTGTGTTGAGGGTGGAGTAGGTCTCGATGCCTACGTCGCTGGGAAAGGCTATCCAGCCGATGAAGTGCTTTCTAATATGCACTTCCGGGAAAATGAAAGCAGGGTGTCTGTGTAGAAACGGTGCATTGATGGTATTGAGGTTGTAAGTATCGAACAGTATTTAGGCACGTTTGATTATGGTGTTATTGAGGCTTAATTATGGACGACACATTGTTTTATATGTGCTGTTGCTGGTGTTTTATTGCCTTATGCCTGTTTATTAGGTGGTTTATTGAATACCATATGAGGTGAGGCATGGAACAGGAAACTGATTATAGAATACCTGAAAACCTGAAGTTAGTAGGCATTGGTTTTGGTTGTAGTTTTGTATCTGACGCAAACGGGGCGATTTATTTAGTGCGCCTCATTGATGGCGTTCAGCATATAAGAAGGCTAGGACTTTACATCAAAGCATTCAGAAGAGGTTATTTAAAAGCTCATGAAGTTTAAACACTATAAAGAATGGAAAATTCCAGAAGCAGCGACAAAGGCAGCACCAGGAAATTTTTCTGGCGTTTATTTTTATATGGATGGCAAATGGTATTTCGGCAGCAGGCCGGATCACTACTATCAAGAAATGTGCAAGCCTCACGTATGGGATATTAAAGAGCGCGTGAAAGGCGGGGTAATTGAGGACGTTTAAAATGCTTAAGAGCTTTTTTAACTGGTTGGGGGGCGTGGCTTTTGGCTACGCTTTTTGTTTTCCTGGCGGCCCTGACTGTTATCGGTGTTATTATGCTGGGGGGTATGTTTATTACGTGGTCGCTGCCTGAATTTAACGACATTGGGAATATTCTTTTTGCAGCCCGCGCTTTATTGGCTGTGAGCGCATTCATTGGTTTTTGCTTGACTGCCGCGCCGGATTGGGATGATACATGGTGATCCTATGGCTTTATTCAATATGTCAGAGCCGCAATTTAACGCCGTAAAAACTGCCGCCCGCGCGGCGCTTTCGGCCTGCAAAGCGGAGGTGGAAAAGAACGGCTACAGCGATAAAGCCACGCGGCTGATATTAGACAAGCATTATCGCAAGGTCGCCCCGCTAATCAGTATCGAGCGTTTTGTCTGGCTGGTGGGGTATTTAAACAACCGATGGGGAACTGATCAGGATTATTTCTAAGGGGGCGTAATGAAAAATGATTACGGCGGCAGCAACACGCCGAAAGAAATAAAAGACCTATGGCAGACGCCGAAACCTGTTTTTAGAGGAATGGATCTGGAATTCGAATTCGTCGCGGATGTGGCGGCAAACAAGGCAAACGCATTAATACCGCGATATATAACCGAAGAAATGGACACGCTCCATTATCCGTGGGGAGCGGTGGCGATGCCTGGTGAGTATGTCTGGATGAATCCGCCATATTCTAATCCGGGGCCATTCGTTGATAAGGCGGCGCTTGAACATCAACGAAATCACATTGGCTGTGTAATGTTATTGCCCGCTGACATTTCTGTTAACTGGTTTATGAACGGCGTGGAGACGGCAAACGAATGCCGATTAATTACGCGCGGGCGGCTGGCTTTTATAAATGCCGCGACAGGGAAACCAGCAAGCGGAAACAATAAAGGGAGCTTGTTCTTGATCTGGCATCCACGGTGCAGACATGAATGTATTTTCACGCAGATAACACGTAAAGAGCTATACGCGAGAGGCGCAAATAATGACTAAGGCAGCAGATTTATTAAGACTTGCATCAGAAACCATAGAGCAAAGAGGTAAGCAAAACGGCTACGACAAAAAAGAGGAAAAATCAGCGCCAAAAATAGCCACTATTTACAACGCTAAGAAGGGGGCAGATTTAACCACGCTTGATGTATGGGATCTGCTAATTTGTCTCAAGGAGGCGCGTTTAGAGGCTATTTTGAGCAATAACAGCGATCCGACAGACACACTAATTGATTTAATTAGCTATAACGCGCTAAAAGCTGAGCAAATATTAACGGAACGTGAGGAAGAACAAAGAAAGAAACAGGCTGTTTTTGATATGCCGCTGAATGGTGGATTAATAAAAGATGAAGCTATAACCAGTTGTAAGGGATTGCCGCCTTCTATGCTTAACCCTCAATGTGGTTGCATTTCAACTCGACTTGATTTGAAGTTTGATAGAGCTGAAGCTATTCGTGATAAGAGGTACGATCCAAATGAAAAGGGTGACAATTGACAGGTTATTAGCCTGCGTTTATGTCGCCGTTTTCGTGATCATCAATCTTATTGTTAACCACTGTGGCCCGTGGGTAATTCCGATCACCACGGTAGCCGCAGTGTGTGTCAATATGATGATTCGTGATTTTCTGTTATATGACGGCGGCCTTAAATGGTCGGCTACAACATGCGCCGCCGCTGGCGCAATCACGGTGCTGATAAATTACGACGCCGGAATGGTGGCGATCGCGTCATTCGTCGCGGTTGTTTCCGGTGCGCTTATTTCTGGCGGCGTTTACCGGGTTTTACCTGGTGATTTCGATTCTAAACGCTGGCCTGCAAATATAGCGTCCGCCATTGGCGATGCGTTAATTTTCCCAACGCTATCGTTTATGGCATTCATGCCGGAAATATCAGCTATGCAATTCATCTCAAAAATGGCGGCGGTAACGGTGATCACTATCATCATGCGCCGCTACTTTACGTTCGAGGGTAGGAAAGAGTGGACTTAGAAATTGGGTGGTGTGGTCGCTGTACGACGGCAGCGGATACGCCGTTAAAGATTGGGCCGACGCTGGTTATAAATGCTATTGCTTCAACTATGATGGCGCTAATCACGGCGATTATGAAGGCGTCAAAAATCATTCATCCGAACATTGAGTATATCAACGTATGGATTGACAGCCATTTCCTGGTAATGTTCTCCCCTGAATTGTCTGTTTATCCAGATCCTGACATTATCCTGGGCTTTCCTCCGTGCGACGATCTTGCGGTGTCCGGCGCTCGCTGGTTTGCTGATAAGCGGAAAAAAGAACCTTACTTCCAGCAGAAGGCGGCATACAACGCAAAACTGGTAGAAACGCTTGCTGATATGTACCACGTCCCGTGGATGGTGGAAAATCCGGTAGGTGCGCTGTCAACGTTATGGCGTAAGCCGGATTTTATCTTCAACCCGTGCGCTTACGGTGGCTACCTGCCTGAAGATGACAAACATCCTGCCTTCCCGGAATACATCGCCGACCGCGACGCATACACGAAGAAAACTTGTATCTGGTGCGGGAATGGATTTAATCAGCCGCTATTCCTGCCTGTGCCAATGCCTGATGAATGGGAAGACAGTAAGCAGCACGCTAAGTTAGGAGGAAAGTCGAAACGCACTAAGATGATCCGCTCACTAACGCCGCGTGGCTTTGCCCGTGCTGTATTCCTGGCTAACGACCGGGCCATCAATCGTACTACGCTCAACCGCGTTTTACCGGACTGAAGTTTACAAAATGGCGTCATTGTGTGATACAGGTCACATAATGGCGCTTTTCGTCTTGTTTACGTGTATCCATTTTGTATACTTCAAGCAAACGAAATGCTCTTTAAAAATCCGGCAGCGCTGAAATGCGTAGAAATCACCTTAAAGGGAGGGAGCATTATGTCTTTTGATAATTACCAATGGCATGACGACTATGAACGAGAAAGCGTCATGCGTGCAATGTGCAATGTATGCAGCACAAAGAAAGGAGGCTGTAACGAGTGCAACGAATGCTTAGATCATTGGCTAAGGGCCGGACACACCGAAAGGCTGAACGAAACAGAGAATCAAAAATAATAGGGGTGGTTTTTATGCAGAACCCTAAAAAACCAATAAGACGCCGTTGCAAGTGCTGCGGCGTTTTTTTTGAGCCTAAATATCACAATCAAACGTGGTGCAGTGATGAGTGTCTGGAAGAGCTGAAGTTTGATCAGCTATGCCGCGACCGTGAGAAGGCTATGAAGGCTATGGAACGGAAGAAACGCCGTGATAGCCAGCGGGAAGAACGCAACCGGAAGCGGAAGCAGTTAAATCCGCGTAGTTATTGGTTGAAGCAGGCACAAGCGGTATTTAATGCCTATATCCGCGAACGTGACGCGGGTCAGCCGTGCATATCATGCGGGACTTACTATTACGAACAATGCGGAGCAGATGCCGGACACTATAGAACGGTTGCCGCCGCCGGGCACCTTCGTTTTAACGAGGATAATTGCCACAAACAATGCAGGCACTGCAACCAGACATTAGATGGCAACATAGAAGCATATCGCCCAGCGCTGATTAGGAAAATTGGCCTTGCCAGGGTGGAAGCGCTGGAGAACAACAACGAAACTCATAAATGGGCGATCGAAGAATGCAAGGAGATCATAAAAGTCTATCAGGCTAAATTGGACGCCTTAAGGAGAAAGGCAGCATGAATGAATATACTTTTAGCCTGCCTTACCCGCCATCGAACAATAAATATTACCGGCATTCGCGCGGTTTCCACTATATAAGCAAGGAAGGTAAGGAATACAGGGAGCAGGTAAAAGACATTATAAAACTGCTTAATCTGAAAATTAATCTTAAGTGTAGGCTATCAATAACGGTGTATATTGCACCGCCAGATAACAGACGCCGCGATATTGACAATGTAGGGAAGGCATTATTTGACGCTATAACTTATTCCGGTTTTTGGGCTGATGATAGCCAGGTTGACGCAATGAAATTTGTCCGCTGCCGGAAGGTAAAAAGAGGGCGATTGTTTATCAAGGTACGCGAACGCGGCGACCTGTTACCGGATATTAACGAATACTTGACTAATATGTGGTGGTAACAATGAAAAACGAAATTAAAGATCTGCAAATAGATATTCAGCGCGACGAGCGTGATTTAGCCACAGTCCGACAAATTCAGGCTTTTCACATGCGAGAATTACTTGCACTGAAAGAGTTTGAAAGAAAGCTAGTGCAATCAATATCTGATCGCAAAAGACTGGTTGCACGTTACGGGGGTAAATAATGAATTTGGAATCTATTCTTAAATTCCACTTCCCAAAATCACCGCGTTTGTCAGATGAAAGCCGGGGCACGTCCCCAGACTCGCTTAATACTACTGATGCACTAACCGCAGCAGGTATGGCGCAATCGCGCGTAGAGCTTGGTTATAGCGCTTTTTTAGGGAAGATGGAATTATCGCAAGCCGAAAAACACAGGGCCGTAGTTTTGCTTACAGAGCGTTTAAGAGCTATGGCAAAAGATTACGAATACGTCATGGAGTTGGACGAGGACAAACGCAATGATCTTATTATTCTTGTTGCCGTTTTCGCGTTTCGGGATTACTGCCAGAGTGCCGCGACAGAAAAAACTTGTATGGATTGCGGCGGATATAAATTTACGTTTGACGACTACGGAGAAAAACACCTTTGCAAAAAATGCAAGGGGCATGGAAAAGTTCGCAATCATTGTAAACGATGCAAAGGGCGCGGCGAGATACCGGATAAAGCAGCCAGTGAAGCAGCGGAAATGCCAGTGTTCAAAACGTGCCAGCATTGCGGCGGGCGCGGGTACTCGCGTTTCCCTGTAGATCTTGTCCGGCGTGCGGTTAATCAGCTTGTATTTCCGGTAAGCCGATCAACGTGGTGGAAGAAATACCGTGCTTTCTATGAAGACGCCATTACTGAATTGTTCAAAGAAGAGGCGCGGGCTGATAACGAAATTAAACGAGTGACACGGGGTGAATAATGAAACAACAAGAGATAAACATGAAAAAGTGATTATTCTTTTTAAAGATTATAACGGTGAGGCATGGTGCAAGTATTTAAGCGGTGTTGAAGCACGGTTGGCGCTAACGTTTATTGCCGCACTGGATGAAGGTGATTTTAACGCTATTCCGGTTAAGCCAGTAGAAATCTATCGTCGCGAGGTGAAGGATGAAGCCTAAATTAAAAGAACATCTATTCGCAAAGCTGGTTAATAATCTGACATTAACGGCGCGTGTGTGCAGTGATACGCAACAATTAAGGGCGTGGATAGTAAGGGATTTAAGAAAATACATCGAGCCAGGCGGGCCAGGTGACGAGATGACTATGGACAAGGCCATCAAGCGCCGTTCGGCTGATTGGTCAGTAAGTAACACAGGATTAACCGGATACATCGAAGGCTATAACGACTGTTTACATGATCATAGCGATGGCAAATAAACACTTACATTTGAATTTAAAAGGTGAATACTTCCACGCCATCCGGGCGGGAAAGAAGGTGGAAGAATACCGGCTTTACAATGAATACTGGCGTAAACGCCTGGAGGGGCGGGAGTACACAAGATTAATCATTAAATGGGGTTATCCATCGGATGATGAGAAAGACCGGATTATCGTATTGCCTTACATGGGGTACGAAATCAAGTTGATTCAACATCCACTATTCGGCCCTGATCCGGTGAAGGTATTCGCAATAAAGTGTGATATTTACTGGCAATACAGATTTTAAGGTTTGTTGAGCAATGAAAAAAGCTGGCCTGTCAATTAGCCGCGTATTGTGCGGTGATGAAAACGAGATCCGCATAGAAATTAAATTTAGCACTGGTAAAGAGATAATTCTTTACACGACACCTGAAAACCTGACGCTGGCGCTTACTGGTAAATCTGAAACGCCGTGCGACGTCCGGTTACGCAATATTGAAATTAAGGAATTAAGGAAGGGTGAAAAATGAAAAGTAGAATGAAACGCCTGGTAAGAGCTTACGACAAGGCTTTAATGGTTTTTAGTGACCTGCGGCACAATAAACGTGAGCGTCGTAAATGGGCGCGTTTATTTGCTAAAGAATGGCACGAAGATGATGCGACAATCGACTGCCAAAGAGACGCAGACGAATTAGCAGATGATAACGTTTACTATATGATGTGGTGACAATATGAAAAGTAACCGTAAGCGCATGATAAGAGCATATGATAAAGCGTTAATAGAATTTAACGAACTATCACGCAGTAAGCGCCGCCGCAGATAATTCGCGCGACTTCTTTTTCATGTATGGCACGACGCTGATTTCTTTTTTGATGCCAGACATATAACACAGGAAGATGCGGATAATATAGCTTACGATAACATTTACTACATATTGAGAAGGTGGAAATATGCAAATAATCATTGATTACCTTTGCCACGCTGCAAATACGCTTTTCGGTTTTTATCAGCATCCATTCCTGAAAGAATGGGACGAAATGCTTAATGACATCATTGATAAATGGTCAATAGTTGAAGTGGACGAGCTAACGATAAAATTCAATTACGAAGGCAAAGAATATGAAATATGGGTAGGGAATAGATGGTATTCATACGGGCATATTTATTCAATTGGCGGCAAATACATTAAACGGAGCCAGGAGTTTAGACCGCGATTCCGAACAATGCGCCGTCTGCGTGACCTGCATATGAATATATTTGAAGATCAGAAAGCGTGTGAACTATTCAAGATCTACGGTGATAAATCATGGAACTAAAAATCTGGCAGGCTATCGACGTTGTTGATAACGAATTAACCATGTTTGCCACTGATGGAAAGCGCGTGGTGATCGCTACATGGACGCGCAACCATGATGATATAGCTTTTCGTCGCAAGGCTGCGGAGTGGCTTTTCTCTGATGAAGGCTACACGATGAATATCTCCCAGCTTGCCAGAATGAAGGATGAAAAGCTGGTAGATAGTTACACGACTGCATAGTGGGGCAAATATGCGTATCTATGAACACAAGCGGGATAAAACCCGCTTTTTTGTTCGTGCTGGCGTGGCGTACCAGTATCACGAATGTGGATATATTGAGGTGCTTGCTTACAACCTGGATTTCGAACAAGAAAAAGAATGGTTTGACTTTAAGATTTACCGTAAGCGCAAGCCAACGCGCGACGAACGACACGCTATCCGGGACTTTTTAATCAGCATAGACCACTGGGAGGCAGACGAATGAAAGTTAAATTCTTGCACGATCACGGATACCAGTCATTGAAACAGGTTGTTGGTAAGGTCGTTAATGTCGTTCATAGCGATGATATTACTTGCATGATTAATGGTGCTGATCTCATTGCCGCTGGTGCTGATGACCATTACATCAATCCGGCGTGGTCGTATACGTTCAGCTTGGGCGATTTCGTCGGGGACAAGGGGCGCGGGCTTGAGATTGTAGAGGATTAACGGTATGGACGTTTACGAAGATCTCTACCTACAGACCAATAGCCGCACTTTTTATTTTCTGAAAAGCGGCGTCGTATATCGCAGCAACGACGGGGTGATAATGAAAGAGTGGTTATTTAAGCGTAAAGACCTACTCGAAGATCTGGTTTTTGCCGGGATATTTCGTAAACGTCCGGCTAACCTGGAAGAAGAAATGTTGATCGACGAGGTGTTAAAATGAAAGTGAATTATTTCAGGGCAAAAGACAAGGCAACAGGAAAGCTGGTGGCTATCCTGGTTAATGAAGCAAATTATATGTTTGTTCTCCAGCCGTGGTGCATAGCTGACTATAACGATGATTATCGCCGTCACGCTGCGCGGCGGGCGGTCGGGATGAAAGGCTGGCAGCCTCGCAACATGCTTAATTACTGCGACTGGAATCTGATAGCAAAATACACGGTCGATTATAAAGGGGTTTTCTGATGCAAGTTAAATGCTCATACTCAAGCAATGACAGTGTTTTCACGATTGGGAGTATTTATGACGTTCACATCGTTTATGGCAATGAAGCACACACAATGAGTAATTGCCTTGCCTTGATTGATAATCATGACGAAATATGGGTATTCAGGCCGAGCTATGAAGGCGGTGAAATATCCGGTGTAGGTTTTGCTGCCAGCTTTGAACGTTATTAAAGGGGCAACAATGAAACATTTATATTTTGAGGTATTACAGACGCGCGACCGCAATATTTTTGAAGAAGGGAAGATCTATTGCGGCGTTCAACTCCACGGCGCACCGGGCGGTGATGGTGCAATGGCGATAACTGGCGATGATGATAAAGTTTATTTCGCTTATGTTAGCCATATCAATAACGCCGCTGGTTTGTATATTTATCGCATAGTGCATGATTTCCGTGAGATCGCGGAGTTTTGCGCCCGCGAAGGCAGTAAACCGGAATAAGTGAGGTGCTATGAATCGGAAACATAGATACCAGTGCACATACTCACGATGCAGCGCGTTTTTTAAGAATGGCAAGATCTACGAGGTTGACGCGGCATTGGTTGACGCAAAGGATCAGGAATATATTCATGCCATTACTGACGACCAGGGTCAGTTATGGCGATTTTATAAGATGGGGTATGGCACGGCACTTGTTTATGCGCGTGCTGGTGGTGGTGCTTTTGCTGCGTTTTCGTATGTAGGGGTATGAAAATGATTTTAACGTGTAACGAATCGAAATTAGGCTGTTTTGAAGAAGGCGCACAGTATACGGCTGAAAAACCGATGGGATTGTCTCCTAAATTTCCGTTTATCGTCGTGACTGACACTTACGGTCACTTATGGTATGCAGGGCCGCTAGGCGGTATTGGTCGTTATGTTGTCCGTAGTTCGGATGGGGCGATGAAGGTTACTTTTACGGAAGAAACGTAAATGTGATCTGTATCACAAGGTTTACGAAATGGCATTGTTTCGGCAGTGCCATTTTGTTATAAAGAAGCTGAAGAGAGAACGATGCGGAGGGTAGAAAAATGAAACGCTGGATTAACAAAGAAGTCGAATCTCGCTTAAACGCATTTTGGGAGATGGTGGAGAAAGAAGACCCAGCACACGCTGCAAGCCCTTACCTGAACAACATCGAATATCACTACATTGCAGCAAACAACGCGGAGTTCGAAGAAGAAGGTGGAGCCGACAAGTTCGCACAAAGCAACGCATTCAACAACGCAAACGAAATGATGATGGCAGTCATCGAACAGGCAGAGGAAGACTACGAATGCAAATCACTTGAATTTGCACGCATGGCATAAGGGGGAACCATGAACGCTAACGCTAAATATCCGGCCTGGGTTTTCGAACTATACGCCCGCTACTTTGAAGTATTGGCACCAGGTGAAGAAGCATCAAGCATTGACGAATACGCGGAGTGCTTAGGATTTAGAGGAGGAGAAGAAGAATAAACACGGGGCCGAATGGCCCCATCAAACGGAGTAGAAATTATGGTTGTGATCAGACTATGGCGCGGAGTTAGTAGGCTTGATGGCACATACAGCCGTGTAATTGAGGGTGTTAACAATAGTCGGTTTTATGAACTGGAATACAGCGAAAAAAGGGAGAATGAATATTTGAGCGAATCGACCCCTATGTGGTGCAAAGTGGCTGGCCTTTCTTCACTTATGCGTTGCGGGTTTTATACAGATTATAACACGCTAACAGATGCCGAACTGGTGGCAACTCTTTACGAAGGAGAATAAACAATGACTAAATTTATCAGCGTTAAAGTTTTCCGTGGTACTTTACCGAACGAAGAAAGATGGGGGGAATTCGCCGGGCAACCTGGCACATGTTTCCGTGTAGCCACTGAAGACGATGCGCATGTTAAATGCTTCCACATATCGGAACCGCCTTTTAATGCAGACCATCTTGAAGACCCGGATAGAATTAAAAGCCTAGTTTTTGCCTATCTGATGTTCCACGGTATCGCTAATATGGAAGTGGAATTGCTTGGCGCTGAACTGGCGGCAGAATACAAAATCACTGAAGCAGAAAGTGGAGGGTCGGAAATTGAGCGCATCAAATAAACTTTACAAAATCCGGTGTAAAGGCGAATACCCTGGGTTTACGATTGGTTGCGAATACCTGGGCCACATTGGGAATCAAGCGGCATGGATCGCGAACACATGCAAACATTGCTTGATAATGGCCTGATATACAGAAAGCAGTAAAGCCGTATTTGTTGGGGTAATATGGAAGAAAGGGTTTTGCTGTCATCAATATGGCATCGGTTCGGAAGTGAAAAAGGTTACTCACCTGCTTGCTGGCTGGATAGTAAAAGCGGAAAGGAGTATCAAAACGAGTGCGAATTTAGAAGGGAGTGGCGAGGCGGTAAGGAAGTGCAAGGATATTTTGCACCAAAACACGTTGCCGTCAAATACAAAGAATGGCTTGTTCGTTTGCTTGGACCTTATCGTTAACGCCGTATTTGTAGAGCGCAAACAAACAGATTAAAATATTTCCTAACAATGCGAAATTGTAATTACCCGGCCCCGCGCCGGGTTTTGCTTTGTTGGAGGAAAATCCATGTTCGACAGAATACGTGAGGCGTGTGCGTATGTGACTGGGGCCGTAACTGCTTTTTTCGGCGCGATAACCATCAATGACATCGCTGTTTTCGTTGGTATCTTATCAACCGTAGGCACATTTGCCGTTAATTATTACTTCAAATCACAGGAGAACAAGCGGGCGCAAGAGGAACACGACGCGCGAATGGGGAATAAGTAAATGATTAGCCAATCGCTGAAAAACAAGATTGTTGCGGCGGCGGCTGGTGGGGCGATCGCTATTGCGGCGGTGATGATAAAAGATCTTGAAGGCGTTGAGTATAAGCCATACAGAGATGTCATCGGTGTTTACACGATATGTTATGGACACGTCGGAAAAGACATCATGCTTGGTAAGACTTACACGCAATCAGAATGCGATGCTTTGTTAAATAAAGATCTACACAAGACCGCAAAAGCGATTGACCCATATATCAAAGTCGAAATATCAGATTTTACCCGCGCAGCACTTTATTCATTCGCCTATAACGTAGGCGCTACCAACTTCAAAACATCAACCTTATTAAAACTACTCAATGACGGTAAGAAATCAGAGGCGTGCGCACAGCTTAAACGCTGGATATATGCTGGCGGTAAGCAGTGGCAAGGGTTAATTAATCGCCGTGATGTTGAGTATGCCGTTTGCGAATGGGGTGAAACATGGACAAGGTGAAGACGTTAATCATCGCCGCTGTTGTTTGCATTATTGCCGGACTGACCGCCGTAACATGTTATTACCATGGTGAGGCGGCAAGGTTACAGGAAGAAGTCACGGTAACGAAAGGCGCACTGAAAACGGCAAGTAACACTATTCAGCAGATGAAGGAGCGAAACGCCGAACTGTCAAAACTTGATAAGAGGTATCACGATGAGATTAAAGCTATCAGATCTGACATTGCCGATCTGCGCACTGGCATTGATAACGGTACTATCCGGTTGCGCGTCAACGCAATACCCGTGCGAGTGTCCGACCCCGCCGCGACCGCCAGCCGCATTGATGGAGCCACCTGCGAGCTTGATGCCACTGCTAGACAATCTTATCTATCCCTCAGAGAACAACTAAAAGAGAAAGACGCACAGATCACTGGCCTACAGGACTACATCAAAACTCAGTGTTTACGCAAAGAATAGCAGCGCGTGGACGTGTCGCCGTTTCTGTCAGCCAGCCATAACCGGGCCAATCCTTCCCGCGAGCGACGGCGGAATAGTCAAAAACACGTAATACCGGATCAACAGTCCCATTAACAGGTCAGGCGCTACCTGGGTAGAAGAAAGCGCCATTCACCAATTTTATAAAATTCTGGAAACGGTACTGATGAAGCGCCGTTTTCAGTGTTTTATAACTGTTTTCACTCCCTGCGGTGTCGAGTTTTGCGGGGGTTATATTTTTCAGAATAGGAGATTATTCTGATGGCTAAGGCTAAAGGCATTAAATTGCCTCAATTTAAGATCCCACTCTTTGAGCATACAACCGTTTTCTTTTGCCCGACCCGCGAGATGTTCTATGAATTTTGCGAAAAGGCAGGAATTCCGATTGAACCTGATTTCGAGTTGGCTGGTGGATTAACGCTTACTTGCACTGGCGAGAATGGTGGTAACTTCTACGTGATCGCAGTATTCGACAATGAGTTGGGAACGCTGGTCCATGAATGCGCCCACACTACATTCCACGTTTTAAGTGATGTAGGCGTCGTGGCTACCACGGATCCTACCCATCCGGCGAATGAGACTTACGCTTACATGGTAGGCCGTATCTTCGATGCGTTTTTCCCTATCCTAGCAGAATCAAACGAAGCACAGGTTGCAGCAATGCAGGCGGCAGAAGTAGTAGATCAGGCGATGGACCAGGCAGAACAGCCGAAGGAAGAAGAAAAACCCGCGAAGAAAGGCAAACGTAAGCCGAAATCAAAAGAGGCGTATGTGCCGCGCGTAATGAGCTTTAAACGAGGGTGATTATGTTTACTTTTCTGTTAGGCGTATTTGTTGGTATTGCTGCCGCTGTGATCTTGATATACGGGCATTAATATTATGGATGAGAACATCATCGCCGGACTAATCGGTGTTTCTGTATTTCTGGTGTGTTTTGTCATTGCTGCGCTGATAACCGTAAAGAGTAAATTATGAACGCCTAATGCACGTTGTTAGTCGTTATCGTTTTCTTCGCATAAAGGTAAACAATGAAAGAGCTGTTCGACTGGTTGGAAGTTTTAACATACTGCGCAAGTTTTGTAGCTTGCGTATATATCATCAATAAATATTGAGAGGTGAATTATGGCCCGCACTAAAAAGGCAAATGCTGACGATAAAAAGCCAGCCGCAAAAAGGGTGGGCCGTCCGCATGGTTATACAGAAGAAAAAGCGTTAGAGATCTGCGAACTGGTGGCGGACGGTCAGAGCATTAACCAAATATCTAAAATGCCTGGTATGCCTACCCGTTCCACAATTCTGAAATGGTTTAGGGATGTACCGGAATTCTCGATCATGTACGCGCGCGCGAAGGAAATCGGCTTCGAGGTGTTGGCTGATGAAATCATCGATCTGGCTGATGCCGCAGAGAACGCAGATAAGGACCAATTGCGCCGCCATCAACTGATGATTGAGACACGCAAGTGGCTACTGGCAAAACTCCAGCCGCGCAAATACGGCGAACGCGTCACACAAGAGATCGTCGGTAACAAGGAAGAAGCACCCGTCCAGGTAGAAGTAAATCAGACTACTGTCCTTGAGATAATCGATAACCTGAATAAGGAGTACAATACTCATGGAGACTGCGACGACAAAGATTGACAGAGAGGTTCTAAGGGGGTTGTGTGTTAAAGGTTGTGCTCCCAAAGACATATCAGCACCTTTGTTTTTTAGTTCCTACTTTTATAAGCAACAGGTTGGCAAGGACTTTTTGGTTGGGCGTCATCACAGAATAATTGCCGATACGCTACAACGAGTTATTAATGGTGAAATCACCAGGTTGATAATCAACATCCCACCGGGCTATGGCAAAACAATGATTGCCACAATTCACATGATGGCCCGCTGCCTCGCAATAGAACCCCGCACCAGATTCCTGCATGTATCGTATTCACACGGACTCGCCTTGCTTAATTCCTCAGAGACAAGAAACATAATCACGATGCCGCAATATCAGGAATTGTGGCCTATGCAAATGCGCAACGATTCGAACGCGAAAAACCTGTGGTGGACCACTCAGGGTGGCGGCGTGTATGCGACGTCATCGCTTGGACAGGTGACAGGGTTCCGCGCCGGGTACATGGAACCTGGGTTTAACGGCGCAATGATTATTGATGACCCCCTGAAACCAGCTGACGCTTATTCTGATGTGGTGCGAAAGCAGGTTAATACCAATTACAACGACACGCTTTCTTCGCGCCTGGCTGTGCAAACAACGCCAGTGATCGTCATCATGCAGCGTATCCACTACGATGATTTATCCGGCTACCTGTTACGTGGCGGTAGTGGTGAGAAATGGCATCACCTTTGCCTGCCAGTGAAGATCGACAACAGTCTTGACTATTGGGATCTGTACCCGGAAAACAAATTTGCTATTCCTGTTCCTCACAACCTGCCGGATGGCTGGCTATGGTTGCATAAGCATAGTGATAAAGATGAATCAACTCTTAAATCACATCGCCGAACATTCGAAGCTCAATATATGCAGTGTCCGCGCAAGTTCGATCAAGAGGGCGCATTGTGGACTGAAGCGATGATAACCGCCGCGCACAGGATGCAGATAACGCAGGAGAAAATTCGCACGGTGATAGCCATCGACCCGGCGACAACATCATCTGATGAGTCAGACGAAACAGGGATTGTAGCCTGTTCCGCTTATGGTGGTGGCAAGAATGCTCAGTATTCAGTAGACGGTGACTATTCAGGCCGCATGTCACCTAATGACTGGGCGCAAGCAGCAATGAACGCCTACAACATCCATGAAGCTGACGCGATGGTTATCGAAACCAACCAGGGTGGTGATATGGCAGAGGCCACACTACGCAATGCAGGATTTAAGGGCCGCATTGTTAAGGTGCACGCAAGCAAGGGTAAATTTGCCCGCGCCGAACCAATATCTGCATTGTATGCACAGGGTAGGGTAGCCCACACTGGCAGCCTGTACACGCTGGAAAATCAAATGATGGAATATGTGCCAGCTACCGCTAAAAAATCCCCTGACCGTATGGATGCGATGGTATGGGGGATCACTGAATTAAGCCAACCACAGGCGATGGGTCTTATGTTACCTAAACGCCTGCGCGTATTTTAAGTTATTGATTATTATCAACTTCGAAAAATTTTCGAAGATGAACAAGAATAATTCTCAATTGGCTACATAAAATCTGTCTCACAATCCCCCACAAGTTTTTCTATTTTTCGCGTAGCAACGCGTAAACATGTATTCAGGAGTAAACATTATGCCATCCAATTTAGAATTGGCGGTTAATGCTGCCTTGTCTCAACGCCAGGCGGCCTTTGCCCGCTATGCAGCTGCTAACCCATTCTCAATGGGTATTGATGCAAAACGTGATGCTGCGTGGAGTGAATACGGATTCAAAGAAGAAATCACCTATGCCGATTTATACAAACTGTATCGTCGCGGTGGTATCGCTCACGGTGCTATTGAGAAGATCATTACTACGTGCTGGCGCACCAGGCCAACGCTGATTGAAGGTACGGAAGACGAGAAAGCGGAAAATGAAACATCGTGGGAAAGAGAAATCAAAAAACAATTTGATAATCGTTTCTGGCGCGTCATAGCTGAATGCGATCGCCGCCGCCTCATCGGTCGTTATGCTGGACTGTTAATTCACGTCAGGGATAACAAGCCGTGGGATCAGCCAGTAACAAAAGGTGTAGGCATTGCCAAATTTACCCCTGTATGGGCTGGTGCTCTTACACCGAAGGACTTCGAAGAAAACCCGGATAATGAAAACTATGGCCTGCCGACATGGTGGGAATACAAGGAGCGCATTAACAGTAAGGCCATAGCAAGAAAGATACATCCCGATCGCATATTTATCTTTGGCGACTATTCTGATGATGCCATCGCCTTCCTTGAACCGTCCTATAACGCATTCGTTTCGCTGGAGAAAGTGGAAGGCGGCAGCGGTGAATCATTCCTGAAAAACGCAGCACGTCAACTGGCTATCTCGTTCGATAAAGAAATTGATTTCCGTTCTCTGGCTGCAACATACGGTTGCGACGTTACAGAGCTACGCGAAAAATTCAATGAAGCGGCAGAGGATATAAATAAAGGTAATGATGTGATGATGGCATTACAGGGAGCTACCGTTAGCCCGCTGGTTACTGCCGTAGCAGATCCTTCCGCTACCTATGACGTCAACCTGCAAACCGCAGCCGCTGGTATCGATATTCCAACGCGTATCCTGGTTGGGAATCAGCAGGGCGAACGCGCATCAACCGAAGACCTCCGCTACTTCAATAACCGCTGCATGACCCGCCGTGAGGAAATAGGAGGCGAGCTTGAGGAGCTATTCCTCAAGATGGCAGATCTCCGCCTTATCAGTATGCCAGTAGACGTATCTGTACTGTGGGACGACCTTAACGCCATGACAAAAGCAGAGCTACTCGACGCGGCATACAAAATGGCACAAATCAATCAGGCATGTCTCGCTACTGGTGAGGAAATATTCAGCGGTGACGAGATCCGCGAAGCTGCCGGATATAATGGCCCGGCTAGTGAGGTAGAACTGGAAGAGGAAAACGATGATGAAAGTGAAGAAGATAATCAGGCGAATACCTCCAGCCGCGATAATGCCATCTAACACCGAAGACCCGACCATGACAGGGAAGTTAAGGTCTGGTGCTATTAAGCGTTTCAAATCCTGCCTGAAAAAAGTAGCCGATCCATATATCGCCATATTGGACAGAATCCAATATAGCCTGGCTGTTAATAAGAAATACACCTTTCAGATTTACATGGATGAATTTCACGACATGCTGGAGGACGCAAGCGACATGATTGATGAGATATTCGAGTTAACAGACCCGGAAAACTTCTGGTTCTGGCAGAATTACGTGAAGGTGGCCTATCAGCGCGGCACGGCACAGGAATATGCCAACCTCGCTAACCAGTCTGTCACGTACTCAAGCGCCTACCCTGATGTATCTGCCGTGTTATCAAGCACAACTTACCGCACCCGCCTTGCCCTGGTACGTACCCGTGTATTTGAGGAAATGCGCGGGCTGACCGCACAGATCAAAAAGGATATGGCAAGAAGATTAACCGAAGGTATGGCACGCGGTTTAAATCCACTGGAAATAGCGCGCACATTGAATCAGGAGACGCGGTTACCGCTATACAGGTGCAAACGTATTGCCCGAACTGAAATATGCACAGCGTTACGCACAGCGCGTATGGATGAGGCAGAAGCGGCGACAGAAGAATTTAATCTGCGCACTATGCAAATGCACATTTCGGCATTATCACCGACTACCAGGCTATCGCACGCGCAGCGGCACGGTAAAACATACACCATAGATGAGCAGCGCGAATGGTGGAGTAGATCCCCTAATTCAATTAACTGCAAATGTAGCACGATTACCGTATTAGTTGACGAAGACGGTAACATATTAAACGAACGAATATTAGATCGGGCGCAAGAAAACTATAAAGTTGCGCACGCTAAATATGGCGAAGATTGGGAGTAAAAACCGTGAGTAAAGAATTAATTCAGGTTAATACCAAATTAACCGCTAATACCATACGCCGGGAAACGTATAACGGGCGGGAACATATTGTTGTTCCGTCCTACACGTTACCCTTTAACATCGTAATGAACCGGGAATATTACCCGGAAGCTGAAATTATCGCTAATTACCAGTCACTGGAGGGTACGCTTGCCCCGCTGGGCCATCCTACCGTTGACGGTAAATTTGTTTCAGCATTTAGCCCGGAAGGATTAAACACGGGTTTTTGTGGTGCGTGGAACAGAAACGTTGAGTTACGCGGCAACCGTGTTTATGTGGAAAAATGGGTGGATGTGGAAACCGCCAGCCATTCAAGCCAGGGCCGCGAATTATTAGCCCGACTGGAAGCACTGGAGAAAGGAGAAAGCAAAGATCCTATCTGGTCGTCCGTCGCTGTATATCGCCAGCGTATGCCAGCCACCGAAAAAATGAAAGCCCAGGGTGCTGACCATGTAGTGAAAATCATGTCGATCGACCATGACGCTATCTTGCTGCATGAGCCGCCAGCCGCTTCGCCGGAACAGGGCGTAGGCTTAATGGTTAATACCGACCAGGCGAAGCCGTTAATGGCGGTGGCAATGAAAGAAAATAGCTATCGCACACTTGAAAAACAGTTAACCGCTGCCGCGCGGGAAATGTTCCCTGACGCTGATTACGTATACGTGGTGGACTTCACTGATAGAGAGGTGACGATCGCCACTAATGAAAACCGTGCGGAAAGATACAACTACGAAAAACAGGCTGATAAAATTATTATCAATAATGGCGAGCTTGCAACCAACGAGGAAAGTAAATCATGGTTTGCTCAGTTCGCTGAACACCTTTCTAATCTTTTCTCCCTGAATGAAAAAATTAAGGCCAATAAATCGGAGGACGATCCCATGCCTTTGACAAAAGAAGAACGCGCCGAACTGGTAAAAGAAATTAACGAAGGCTTAGCCGCCAATATCGCTAATGCAGTAGCAGAGGCATTAAAACCAGTACAGGCAAGCGTAAAAGAATTGCAGACCAACCAAGAAGAATTACAGACCAACCAGAAAGCAATTAAAGAAGAAATTGCAGCAAACGCAAATAAAGAAGTAGCAGAAAAACGCGCCGCAGTAGCAAAAGTTCACGGCGAAATTGTTGCTAACGCATTAAGCGGTGAAGCATTAGAGGCAATGTTTAAATCCCTGGGTAAAGCAACTCCGCTAGCCGCCAACACAGCAAGTGAAAACAAAAAAGGCGAAGTCCCTGACTTTAACACTTATTTCTAACTGGAGGGAATACAATGTCTCGTTTTCGTCGTGTAAATATTGATGGTAAATCCATTACCGAAACCTACACTGCTAAGGTCGCAGTAAAACCAGGTGAACTGGTAAAACTGGACAAAGGTAAGTTTGCAAAAGCAACCAGTGCTGATGTCGGTGCAGCTCAGTTGTACATCGTCAACCCGGCATTCCACGAAGGCAAAACCATTACTGATGCAATCGCTGCAAATGAAACTGTTGTTGCTGATTATGTGGAACAGGGCCGAGAGTTTGCTCTCCTTGTTCCTGCAGCCGCTTATGTTAAGGGTGCAGCTATTGCTCTCGCAGCCGACGGGGTGAAACTGTTTGCTGTGCCAAGTGAACAGGCAGCGCCAGATCCGATCATCGCATACTGCCAGGAAGACGTAACCCTGGGGGCGGAAGATTTTATCCGCGTTCGCGTTGCTTAATTTAAAAGGGGAAAAACATGTACTTTACAAAAGAAAACCTTGCCACCAACGCCCGTATGCAGGGCCATTGGAAAGAACTGTGGGCGCAACGCAATATCTTCAACGCGCAGCACAACGCCATGATTGCAGCAAATCAGGCAAATATGACCGCTGAAATGTTGGCCTGTAACGCCGTCGGCGGCTTCGCAAAAGAATTCTGGAAAGAAATCGATAACCAGATTATCGAACTGAACACCGAAGAAATCGGTATTGAGATCGTAAACGACCTGATGGGTGTGCAAACCGTACTGCCAGTCGGTAAAACGCTGAAAATGTACAACGTATCCGGTGACATCAATGATGAAGTTGTGATGTCTATGGATGGTCAAGCGCCACACGGCTTTGATCACACCGAATACGATAGCGATGGCGACCCGATCCCGATGTTCGCGGCTGGTTACGGTGTTAACTGGCGTCTCGCTCAGGGCTTGAGTACTGTAGGCATCGACCTTGCCCTGGATAGTCAGCGCCTGAAACTGAAAAAATTCAACAAAGCACGCGTCCAGTTCTACCTGAATGGTAACGATCGCATCGTGGTTGATGGTCATAAAGCTATGGGTATTAAAAACCACAAAAGCACCCAGCAGCTTAAACTAAAAACCGTCGCAAAAGTCGACCTGCCTACTGTGGGTTTCGACAAGATCATTGACTTCTTCACCGTTGGTGAGTTCGGCAAGCTGGCTCGCGCCAACTTCGTAGCTAAATACGACGTCATGTGGGTATCGCCTGAGATCATGGCTAACCTGGCCCGTCCGCACATCGTCAATGGTGCTGTAGTTGGTAGCGTGCTGAGCGTCATTATGCCGTTCGCTCCGGTTGGTGAGATTCGCCAGAGCTATGCATTGTCCGGCAACGAGTTCATTGCTTATCAGCGCAGCCGTAGCGTAATTACCCCGCTGATTGGTATGACTACTGGTGTTGTACCGTTACCGCGCATGATGCCGACTGATAACTACAACTTCCGCATCATGTCCGCTGAGGGTCTGCAAATCACCCGTGACATGAAAGGTCGTTCAGGAGTGGTCTACGGCAGCAATATCTGATTGATATGTTTCTGTAGCTCCCCGGCGCAATGCCGGGGATTTTTTTTGTATGTGGAGAAAACAAAATGGTTACCACACAACAGGCGCGGGAATATCTCGAAAGCCAGGGGATTGAAATACCAGACGTGGTTTTATCTTTGCTGGTGGAGCAGGCAAATAGCGTTAATGAATGCCTTGATGCCAATTATCCGTCCTCCACTGCAACATTGATTCAGCTTTATCTCATTGGCCTGTTAGGACTCAGCCAGGCTGATAAATACGTTTCCTCGCAGACTGGTCCGAACGGTGCAAGCCAGTCTTACCGCTATGTCGATTTTAATAAGCGATGGAAGGCGGCCTATTCGTTGCTTTACTCACTGGACAAACACCATTGTACAGCCGAACTAATTCCACCAGATCCAGAAAACACCGCGCACGCCGGGCTGTGGATTGGTAAGAGCAGGAGGATGTGACAATGTGGAACGACCTGACATTACCAAATCCAGTATTGCCGAAACCATTTACCCGCGTGTGGGTTAAAACGGATAGCGGACGCCAGGTGGCGGCCTACCTCAATGATGCTGGCTTATGGGTAATTCTTTGCCCGCGCGTGGCGAAAACTCATCCAAAGGTCATTAGCTGGAGTTACGGCTATGAGTAAGATTGCGCGATTCAGTTACAAGGCATTAGCCACCATCTACCCCGTAACGCATGACGACTGGACAAACGCCGACGTATACGGCGCACCATACCTGATTAACTGCGCATGGGAGCGCACCGACGGCACTGCAACAGACACAAACGGTAATGAGGTTAGCAATACAATAACCGTATTTACCGAACTGCTTCATAATATGCAGCCAGTGCAGCGCCCGAAAAACGGCTGGATGATTGCCACTGGCGACACCACTAATATTTCCGACCCGCTGGTGGCTGGGGCCAACGTTATTACCGGGATCGTTGAATGGGATATGAGCATGTTTAACGACACGCCGGATTATAAGATCGTGACAGGGGGTTAATCATGCCTATCAAGGGGGTTAAACGCGTCCGTGAGAGATTAAAGCAGGAACTAAAGGAAATCACCGATAAAAAGACGCACGAAGTTTTATGGCGCGTCGGTATGCTGGCTGGTGGCTTCGCGGCTAATATGACGCCAGTCGATACGGGCTTCTTAATTAACAGTCAGTTCCAGTACATAGGGAACACGGCGGACGGTATGCAATTACGCCTGGGATATACGGCCCGCTACGCTGAATGGGTGCACAATATGCCGGGTACATTAAAAGGCCAGCCGCGCGAAGATTTCGGCAAAACGAATAACCTTTCAGATTTCGGACCGAAACAGGTAATTAGTTTTGGTGGTGGTACTGGAAAGGGTAATTATTGGGATCCAAATGCGGAGCCTGGATTCTTGCGTAAGGCATTCGAAGATCCTAACCACGCCGATGATATTTATAAAGAAATTGTAGAAGGTTACAAAGTATGAAACGCAGCGAAGTTTACGACGAAATAAGGGATTGGATTCAATCCCACGGATACGATGAAGGCTATATTTTGCAGGCCCGTTTCTGGAATGAGCGAAGTAATTCGAATAATGACAGATACATCGTGATCCAGCAAAACGGCGGCGCGGCTGGTGAGGAAGCAATAACCCGTGATTATTTCCGCATCCTGGTTATTTCAGCGCGTAATGATGCAAATATCAGTGAGGTGGAAGACCTTGCCGATACCATCCGTCAAAGTATGTTAACAGAATATAAAACTGATAAAATTACACACATGAAGCCAGTTGGCGCTATTCCTGCAATACAGACAAGAGAAGGGCGCTTTATTTTCACCGTAGCCTTTCAAACCATCATATCAAGATAAGAGGTAAATTAACATGTCTCAGACTTGCGAAAAAGGCACGTTTACAGGCCGTGACGTTGCTGTATTCTTCGCTATCGCTTGTCCAAATGCGAAGCCGGAAGATGGAGCGTACAAAGCGTTAGGCATGATGCGTGGTAAAACACTTTCCGTTGAATGGGAAACCGCTGACGCCACCGCCGATAAATCAGCCGATTACACGAAAGAATCAATGGTTACTTACAAATCCGTTTCTTTCTCCGGCGACGGTGTGTCCCGCACTGAAGAAATCCATAATCAGAAAGCGCTGAAACGCCACGTAATTACGCCAGATGAAACCACCGGATCACAACCTTATGTATGGCTGAAGATCGTTTCTCCTGTAGACGTAACTGAAGGCCCATTCCTTTGCGCTTCCTTTAAAGAAGAAGATCCGCATGATGATGTTTCCACCTGGTCTATTGAGTGCGAAAGCGCTGGCAAGGTAACGGTAGGCGACGTTCCGCCAGCATAACAGCCAATATTAACAATCGGGGCCATTTGGCCCCTTTTCTTTTAAGGTGAATACTATGATCCATGTTCGTACAGGACAATTTGCTGCCGTGGTGAACGGTAAGCGCTATGAGTTTAATCCTTGCTTTGCTGCGATGGCTAAAATCGGCAACGATAGTGAGCTTGTCGAATATTTCGCACTTATCCACGGCAGCAAATACCCATCACGATTGCCTGCAGATCCAGACCTCCGCAATCGCATTATGGCGCGGTGTTATGGTGAGATAGTACAAACGTCAATGCGCATCCTGAAATGTTGCTCAGACGACGAAATAGCCCCGTTATTGGGTGAATGTAGGTTAACTTCTTCCGCCAAGTTACGACTAAAACCCGGACTGATGCCGACCAGTGACGTTATCACGCTGGCACAACATTGCATGTACCACGGTTTAATCGGTGACGGGCCAGAAGAAGACGCCGGAGAGATCCGGGAAGGGGAATATAAGCCGACTTTTAACGTGCTGGAATTCGTTTATTCTGCCGTAGCTCACCTGGGGTTATCAGAATCAGAAGCATGGAATATGACAATGACCGGATATAGGGCCGCTGTACGCGCTAAAACGCCGCCAGAAGCAAGAAACAAACAAAAACGCCCAAATGTATTGCTGGATAAAAAGGCTTATGACGATGGAATGAATGGTGCTATGGAGATACTAAAAAGAATGAAAAATCGCGAGCAAGAAAAAGCCCGGTAGATCCGGGCGTTTTTGTTAAGTTCGCTTATGCTATTTTTTCGTAAAGCACATTCATCTGGGTGCGAATCACTGTTAATATATTGATTGCTGCGTTCTTATTAATGCGTTTATTCGCTACTATTTTTGTTTTCCCATCAATAACAACCAGATCTGCGTGCAATACATGGTTGAAGTTGACAATGTAATAATACTGTTTATCGCCAACATGTTGAACATATGCACCATTTAGATTTCCTTTATACCCACAATCACGCTCTGCGACACCGAAGTCAAATTCGCGGTTCATCTTGCGATTATATGCTACTTGTTTATGTTCCCATTTTCTCATCCATTCATCGCGTTTCATGTTTCACCCTTAATTCCAGTTGCAAGCGTTTTTCACTTTGTCGATGTGGTTATAAAGACCATCAATGTTAAACACTGCTTTCTCAATGTCGCCAGCTTCCGGCACTACTTCAATGATAAATTGTTTTTCGTTAACCAGTTTTTTAATCATTGGAATGGCTTTTTTGCCGTTCCATAATCCAAGAGCTTTATAGTTAGTTGACCGACTCCATTCAGTAGCTACAGCTTTGTGATCGCCGATCCGGTAGTTAATATAAGTAGTGTCCCCAGCGTCAGTTACATGGTTTGACCATGCTACGAACATTTTTGTTTTATTACCCTGGCAAGCGATTGTTAATACAGGTTTGTTTTCATCCCGTGCTTTCAGTGTAGGGAAAGCATCAAGACTTCCGCTGAAATGTTCTGCTTTCACGAAAAGGAACACGTTTTTTGTGTCCTGCATATCATCTTTTCTTTCGACCACAAGCCACTGTTTACCAGCTTTTTCTTTTGCTAACTGTGCCTCATATGCGGCTTGTTTTGCTTGTTGTTCTGCAAGCCATTTAGCATTTTTCTCTGCTAATGCTTGTTGTTCTTGAGTGGTCACTATAGGCGCTTTTTCATTATCCTCATTGCAACCAACCAGACCCAATACCGCCGCAATCATTGCCACTTTTGCTAACCGTTTCATAACCCACCTCGCTAACTTGATTTACTGACCATTCCCTTTGGCTTCTTTATACAAAATGTAGTCGTTGAAGTAAAGCCATTTTGTATAAAATAGATACACAGATCACATTTTTGCATGAGGTTAAATCATGGCTACCAGTGTAGGTACAATTTATTACGAAGTTGATGCGAAAACTGGTCAACTTCTCGTTGCACAACGACAGGCAGACCAGGCCTTTGGGCGTATAGAGCGCGGCGCAAAACAGGCTGACCGCCAGGTAAACACCCTGAAAACATCCATCAAGGCACTGACCAGGGTTATCCATTTGCTAATTGCTGCGGAGGCCGTGCGTCAATTTATGGATATGGCGGAGCAAGCAAAAATGCTTCGCGTAAAAATCAAAATGCTTACGGGCGATGCGGAGTCCGCCGGACGGGTTTTTGATGGCCTGAAAGCAATATCAAAAGAAACAGGCCAAAGCATGAAGGATACCGGGGATCTGTGGCAAGGCTTAGCTATCTCACTGAAGAACACGTCCGCCACTGAAGGGCAATTGCTTAACCTGGTAGGTACGATTCAGAAAATGGGGGCGTTGGGCGGCGCGTCAGCGGAGCAGATGTCAAACTCAATGCGTCAATTCCGTCAGTCTATCGACGGTGGCGTGTTGCGTGCTGAAGAATTCAACAGCCTGTTAGAAAACACCCCGACCATCGTACAGACAATGGCACGCCAGATGGGGTTATCAATGGGCCAATTCCGCGCCGAAATGCTGGACGGTAAGATCACGGCAGAAAGGATGGTTAACGCAATCCAGGCGGCTACGCAGGAAACAAACGAGAAGTTTGCGCAGTTGCCGCGCACATCCGGCATGGCCCTGAATGAGCTTAAAGTCGAGGTTATGGGACTTGTTGAGCAATTGGATGATCTTTTCGGTGTATCCGATACGGTTGTTGCTGGTATCGATCTTGTAACGAAAGGTGTTAAGGCTTTAAGTGAAGGCGCTGATTTCGCTAAAACCTGCTTTAACACCCTGAAGACGGCTGGTGGCGAATTCATCGACATGTTTGAAGATGTCAGAATCAAGGCTGGCGAGGTAGCCGAGAAGATCATCGCAATGGTGACGCCAATCAAGGCACTAATGGATGCCTACAAATGGATGAAGGAGGTCGTAGGAGAGCAAACCGACGAATATAACAGCAACTACGAGAAGAAATACGGTAAGACCGTTGGCAAGGTCATGCAACTACAGGATGATCTGACCGCAGCAATCCAGGCTACAGAAGAAGCAAGGAAAAATGAACAGAATGCCGCCAATGACGGAGCGATTACCGGATCCGGCAAGCCAGTAGACAAACCGAAAAAACAGAAAAAAGAGAAGAAATCTGAAGCTGATCGTCTTGGCGATAAAGGTATAAGCGTTTCTGACCAGTACAACAAAGACGCCGCCGCTATGCGCAAAGCGTTAGAGAGCGGCAAGGCCATTGATGCTGCATTCGCCCAGGGTAAAATCACTCTCCTTGAGTACCGCGCCGCGCAAAAAGGGATAGGTAAGGAACTAAAGGAAGAATTAGCACAAATTCCGGTAGAGGAATTGCGCGACAAATGGGAGCAAATAGTAAGCCCGATGGATCAGCTAAAGGGCGAAGTAGACCCTATTCAGCAGGTTCAAAATGAATGGGCCGTCCGTAAGCAAATGCTTATCGACCTGGGCGTGACGGAAGCGCAACAGAAACAGGAACTGTTAGCCTATGAGCAACAGATCCGCGATCTGAAGTGGGAGCAATGGCAGGCGCAAAGCGACACAAACAGCCTTATCGGTGATTGCGTTAATGGCCTTAAAGGTGGTATGAGCAATGCACTTGTTGGCCTGTTAAATGGTACTCAATCATTGAGTGATGTTTTTGCTAACTTAGGCAGCAATATCCTCGGGAATATCGGTAACAGGCTTTCAGACATAGCTGCAAACTGGATAGCAGATCAGATCATGATGGAAACGCAAAGCAAAGCGACTCAGGCAAGTACCACGGCGGGCGCGGTAGCGGCGCAAGGCCAGATTGCTGCGGCGGCGGCCCCGGCGGCGGCGGCAACAGCGGCGTCAACTGGCGGCGCATGGGCGGCGGCTGGTTCTGCGGCACTCACTGCGATCATGTCGCTGGCTACGTCAATTTTTGGCGGCGGTCGCTTTAATGGTGGTAGCGTCATTGGTGGCAATATGTACCGTGTAGGGGAACACAACAGGCCGGAGCTATTCCAGACATCTAACGGGAATCAATATATGATTCCTGGCGAGAACGGCAGAGTTATTCCGGGCCGTGATATTGGCGGCGGTGGCGGTATTAGTATGCCTGTCAGTATCAGCATTCAGACCACGAACGGATTCAGCGACGAAGACAGCCGCAGACTTGAATTAACAATGGAACGTGTAGCCATGAAAATGATAACAAGGGAATCTCAAAGACCAGGCGGAATGTTGCAACCTCGCCGCAAATAAACTAAACCCCGGTGCAATGCCGGGGTTATTTTTCGTATTTATAAACGACCATTCCGCGCGATATATCCCCTTTCGAATATCTCGACTCACTTATGAGTGCCTTTCACGCCACATAACTTGTTATAGGCATGGTGCTCAACAATTAACCAAACCTTCAAATCTTCGCTAAACAGCCTCCAATCAAGATTGATATCCATTTTGTATCCGTAACCGTCGCGTAACTTTTTGGGGTAAACTTCTTTTCTCAGAAAGGCTTTAAGTAATTCCTTACCTTTCTTGATGATCCGGTCATGTGCGTTTTTCTGTGCTTTCAGATTTCTGTCAATCGCTACCAGTTTCATAACTCACCCCATCATCCTTAGTTAAGTGCCTTCAGGAAGAAGTCCCGGTATTCATCTTCTTTCGCATTCATCATGAATTGACCGTATTTGAATGCGTCGTCGAAACCCTTAACGATTGCTATTTCCACTTGTTCGAATGCGTTATTTAGCATTACTACTACATAGCGTTTCATTTTGGGCCTCCTTCGTTGGTACTACTTTCTTCTTGCTTTCTATATACATCTTGTTGCGTACTATGTGAAGCCATTTTGTAAACTAGCTATAATCATTGTGACAATGATCTTATTTTTCGCGTAGAAGCGCGTAAAGATATATACAAAATGTAACTTATGGGGGGGTTTTATGCCGGAAGTGTTCAAATGGACGCCGCAACGAAGCTACAGCGTAACCAGGGAACCGAATGTGTCCGTTGTCAAACTTGGTGATGGTTATGAACAGCGCCAGGCGAAAGGGATCAACACATTGCTTGACAGCTACACCCTGGTCTTTAAAGGCAGTAGCGCAGGATGCGGTGATGGTGGAAACGTGGCGATCCAGGCTGAAGCATTCTTGATGGCGCGCGGCGCTGTCGAGGCTTTTTACTGGTCGCCGTCGATGGATGGCGTGCAAAGGCTTTTTGTTTGCCGTAGCTGGAGTATGACGAAAGACGGTCATGTATACACGCTTAACGCAACGTTTGAGCAAGTTGTTAGATGATGGTGGTTAATATGTACGGGACTTGTGTAGTGGACAAAACTGACGCTTTCACATTGTTTGATGACTATGAGATCAACGACCTTGCTGTAAAAGCTGATAATGGCGATATATGGTATCTTCACGACGTTGGTGATGGGTATGTGGGGTGCAGATCCAGAGAAGGGAAGGAAGTTTTGTTTTTGCTTGATGGCGTATAAACACGACCCCGCGAGAAGCGGGGTTATTATTATTCCATTTCCATTAATGCTATATTTTCTGCTATCGTTTTCCAGTCCAGATCTACAGAATGAACGCCAAATACTATCAATCCCATTATTATTAGCGCCAAAACTTCTATTTTCATAATCTGTCACCTATAAGTTATCACGCAGATAATTAACGCCCTTATCAGTGACGAATGAATGGTTAACCTGGTTTTCATCTGTCATGATGATGAATAACTTTTCCTGTAGGTATTTCGCTTTTGGGTACAGCGTTAAACAGACCTGGTACAGTATCCCGCGCTCAATCATCAAATCAATAAATTCGTGCTCATGATAACCGACGAGGCGGGCGGCCTGTTTCAACGTGTACACATAATCACCGTAATTGCGCCGCCCCATGTTGCCGCCTTATTTATCGAATGCTGAAAGGTTATCGATACAGAAATCTTTCGCCGCTTTTTCGTATTCGCGTTTTGCTTCTGGATCGTCAGCCGGGAAACCTTTTGCGTGTATTTCACCAGGGCAAGACTGGTCCATAGAATCTGCATAATAAGCAGTGAAGCTACCATTAATATCTTTCGGGTTCATATCTTCCACCTTATCCGGTATTTGTACTGGAGTAATTTTGAATTCTCTGGCGCGACCGAAGAATCGAACGAGTTTTTCTCCTTCCTCGACCGCCATTTCGTAACTGTCATGCAAACCGTAACCTTCCCAATCATCACTACCAGCCATCCAGACATCAAGACGATACTTTTGCATTTTGCTAACCCTCATATTTGACAGGTTCGATCTGGTATCCCAAAAGGCGGTCATCCTCAGCAAGTAAAAGCGCGTCAACCAATGCTTCACCCTCGTCGTCATACAGGGCGATAACCTTTTCCCTACCGTCTGTCATGAATACCGTCAACTTCCATAGCTTTTCAGTCATAACGCACCTCCGCGCCATTTTGTTAACTATGCTTCCGTTTGAGTAAAATATACATATTGTAAAAACCGCGATCAATCCATTTTGGTATGATTTAGCGTGACGCAGATCACAGAATGACAAGGTGAGAAAATGCGCAATATTCCGAGAGAAATGATTATTGATTCCGTCGATGCCGGAGTCGGCGCGGTAATTGACTTGTTTGAATTAGACCTCACGCCCCTGGGTGGCGAGGTTATCCGCTTCCATTCCGGCGTGAATGGCCATTACGGCCCGGTTATCTGGAAGGGGGTGGCTTACAACAGCTACCCTATCGAGGCCACTGGCTTCGAAATGAAAAACGAGGGTGTCTATTCACGCCCGCAAATGGTTGTAGCCAACATTGGCGGCCTAATCACTGGGATGAATAACGATTTCAACGACCTGCGAGGAATGAAAGTTACACGCCGCCAGGTGGAAGTAAAATACCTGGACGCCATCAACTTCCCCAACGGCAACCCGGATGCAGATCCGTCTATCGAGGCGGTGTCTTTTTACGTCGTTGAGGCGATGAGCGAAGAAACAGCCGACCAGGTGCAATATGAGCTGTCAACGCCAATTGATGCTGACAAGGCGGTTATCCCAGGGCGCACAATCCTTGCTGACGTTTGCCAATGGCAATATCGCGGCGACGGTTGCGGATACAGTGGCGGCCCTGTAGCTACTGATAAAGACGAATCGACCAGCGATCCAAAGCTGGATAAATGCAGCCACCGCCTGAGCGGTTGCCGTTTACGTTTCCCGCGCCCGAATCCGTTACCAATTTCATGTTTCCCAGGATCGAGCAAGGTGGGTTGATTATGGCACTTGAAGATAAAATGATTCGCTATGCAGCAGCCCACCCGCGCGAGGAAGTGTGCGGGCTGGTGATAGATAACGATTATTTTTACCCGTGCGCTAACGTGTCTGAAACGCCGCACAACAGCTTTAAAATCTCGCCTGACGATTATATCAAAGCTGACGAATTGGGCGTTATAACAGCCGTTTTCCACTCTCACGTTGAAGATATTCCGGTATTGTCGGCACGGGATCGACAACAGCAGGTTATTTCCGGCCTGCCGTGGTTTTTATGTTCCGGTGGCATGGTGAGGAAATTCCGCCCGGTGGCGCACCTGTTAGGCCGTAAATTTGAACACGGGAAAACAGATTGCTACTCGCTTTTTCGTGACGCCTATCACCTTTGCGGCGTGGATCTGCCTGACTTTGAACGCCACGATGGGTGGTGGCTGCGTGGGGAAAACCTGTACATAAAAAACCTGCCATTGAACGGGTTTTTCATGGTTGATGCGCAAAGCATTCAGCCTGGTGACGTGATTATTCGCCAGCCGTTCAAGGGTGCTGACCCATGTCACGCGATGATTTACCTGGGCGATAACACTGTTTTGCATCATGACAATGCCGGACTGCTAAGCCGCCGCGAGCAAATGCGGCCCGCGTATGTTCGACAAACGCATTCAATATGGAGATCTGACAAATGCTCAAATTTAGATTTACGGGCAATCTTCGAAGATATTACGGCAAAGTGTGTTTAAACGTTGATACGCCAGCACAAGGACTTAGCCTATTGACCGCGCAGAATCAGGAGTTCAAGAAGGCTTTTTTAAATACACCTTTGCGGTTACGGATTGCCGGGAAAGATTATAACGAAAAGACGGCCCCGGCAGCGGTTAATAGTAAATACCCTGACGGAACTACCGTCATTATTGCGCCAGTAGTTGAAGGCGGTATTGCTGGGATTGGTGTTGTAGGCTGGATCCTGATTGGTGTTTCGGTGGTTAGCGTTGCGTTCTCAATCTTTATGTCCCGCAACATGAAGATAAAAACATCGGCAGAAAGCGCACAAGATAACACCATAACGAACAACACCTACACCAGCATTGAAAACAAGGTGGGCCAGGGTAGACCAGTGCCAATACTATTAGGTGAAATGAAAATAGGTTCAAACGTCGGATCGTTAGGCATAGACACAAGCAACAATAAAGACGCCTTAGACGTTGTAAGTTAACAGGAGAAAAACCATGAGTAGCGGCGGCGGCAAAGCCAAAACACCAACATTATTGAACGATAACCTGTATCACAAACAGTTTTATCGTGTTTTAGATATTCTCAGCGAAGGGCCGATATACGGTCCGGTAAACCAGAAAGCGCCATTGAATGACGTGATGCTTAATGACACTCCTGTTACTGACGCAAACGGGAATACATCAATTCCGGGGATTAGTATAGCCTGGCGCAACGGCACGGCTGACCAATCGCCGATTAATGGTTTTAACGCCATTGAGTCAACCGTTATTGTCAACGCAAAGGTAACTCACGACACACCAATAATCAGGACTGTTTCAGATCCAAACGTTACCCGCGTCAGGTTGAATCTTGGTGTTGATGCTCTCGTTCAGTCAGATGAAAAGGGCAATCAATGTAATACATCCGTCATGTTGATGGTTGATGTTAAACCGTCATCATCTTCTACGTGGTCGCCGATTAAAGACATACACATTGGCCCTGGTAAACAAAGCGGTGAATACCTGGAAGCTCACATCATTAAAGCGCCGGATGAAAAACCGTTTGATATTCGCGTTCGTCGCACAACACCAGACAGCAACAGCGATCTATTGCGGAATGATACGCGGTGGAGTAGTTACAGCGAAATAATAGATGATAATCTGTCTTATCCTCATACCGCTGTAGCTGGCGCCGTAATTGACCATGATCAGTATACTGATACGCCTACCCGCACCTATCACCTTCGCGGCCTGATTGTTGATGTGCCTGACAACTACAACCCTGAAACGCGCACATATTCAGGTTTATGGCTTGGTGGATTTAAAAAGGCGTATACCAATAACCCTGCATGGCTTTTCCGGTATCTGGTTAAAAACGAGCGCTTTGGACTTGCTCGACATGCTGGTTACATTGATGTTGATGATGGCGCTTTGTACGTGCTTTCTCAATACTGCGATCAGTTGGTTGATGATGGCTATGGTGGCCTTGAACCTCGCATGACGCTTAACGCTTACATTACGGAGCAAATGAGCGCCCGCGACCTACTGGATAACATCGCAGGTATGTTCCGTGGTATCGCGTTATGGGACGGACAACGTCTTACCGTGATGATTGATGCGCCACAAGATCCAATCGCCACCATCACAAATGCAAACGTCGTTGATGGCGCGTTTACTCGTTCAAGTATCGCACGCGCAGAATGCTACAACGCCGTGATCGTATCCTGGACTGACCCTGAAAACGGCTGGGAGCAATCAAAAGAATATGTCGCAGATGATAAACTAATCGCCCGTGATGGTTATAACGAAACCACGTTGGAGGCGTTCGGTTGCACTTCACGCGGGCAAGCGCACCGCGCTGGTAAATGGCTGATCGAAACAGCGAAACGCGAGCCGTCAAAATTCACATTTAAAATGGCCCGTGACGCCATTCACTTTACGCCGGGGGATATAATCGAGATCCTCGATAATAATCGCGCAGGCGCTCGTTTAGGCGGTCGCATCGTGGCGAACAATGGCAGAGCGATCACGGTCGACAAGGTTGATTCTGAATATATCGCGGCTGGCGACACCATCAGCTTACTTGATAGCGATGGTAAATTTAAAAAACACCAGATCATCGGAGTTAACGGGAACATTATCACCCTTGCAGCCGCCCCGGCGTGGATTCGTAACGGCACTGTTTTTGCTGTATCAACCAACGCAGCAAAACCCGTTTTATGTCGAATCACCAGTGTAGCAGAAACAGAAAATAACAGCGTATACACCATCGAGGCCGCACAGCATGATCCACATAAGCAGGCCGAAGTCGATAATGGCGCAATCTTCGAGATCAATAACGACACGCTTAATCACTTCCGCGTGCCGAACATTGAAAATCTGAAGGTGTTAAACGTTGGATCTGAAACGGTTCAATGTCGCGCAACATGGGAAACACAGACGACAACGCGTCGCCTGACCTTTGAGATTCGCGTGTATAACGCCGAAGGCGCTGTAGTTAAAAGCTACGAAACCACGAATTACAGTTATGATTTTTATGGCATTGATGCTGGCAACTACTCATTAGGCATTCGTGGCAGAAATGACACGGGCATGAAGGGTGCGGAAAGCATTGTCGATCTGGTTATTGGCGCACCAGCGGCCCCAGTTGGCGTTAATTGGGTTCCCGGTGTATTCCAGGCTACAGTTTACCCGATCAGCAGAACAATGCTCACCACTGATACCAGTTACGAGTTTTATTACTCAGGTGAAACGCAGATCACTGATCCGGCATCAATAACCACTAAAGCACAATATACCGGGCGTGGTCATCAGTGGACGTTTGGCGGCATGAATACAGGTCACACATATTACGTTTATGTGCGCGCGCGTAACGCTTTTGGTGTGTCTGACTTTGTGGAAGCGTCAGGTAAGCCAACAGAAAACTTTGATGAAATTACCGATTACGTCACCAAAGACGTAATGAATTCCGAACAATTTAAAGAAATGGTTGGTGACATTAAAGATCTAGGCGACCGCACTGATCTTATCGAAAGCGCTACGAATGACCTTAAAACTGCTACTGACAACCTAACCATAGAAACAGGATCAATAAAAGCTGATACTGATACGCTCAAAAAAGAAACGGAAGATCTTTATAAAATAGTTAAGGAAAACTCCGATGATATTGGACAGCATGAGTCGAGAATCGACTCGCTGGAGGTGTCTAGCGAAAAAGTTGGCAGCGAACTGGCGCAAGCAAAAGCAAGTCTGCAAAACGCCTCACTTGCTCTTATTAATAACTCGCTTGCACAGACTAACACTCGCGTAACTCTTACCGCTCAGTACAAGAAAGGCAGGACAGAGACGAAAGCGGAAATTGACCGCATTGACAACGTTATCGCTGAAGAGAAAAAAGCGACAGCGGAATCACTGGAAACCATCACGGCAGAAATGAATGTGATGGACACAAACCTTAAAGGTCAGATCTCTAATGTGCAACGCGCAGTAGCTGACGAGGCCAGCGCTCGCGCTGAAGCTATTAACGGTGTAAATGCCTCAATAAGCAATCTTGACAAGAAAACTGACGCCAGCGTAAACCGTCTTGATCGGGCAATTGCAGACGAAACAAGTGCGCGTACTCAGGCTATCAGCGACGTGAACGCAAGTATCTCAACGCTTGACAAGAAAACTGACGCCAGTGTTAAGCGCCTCGATAAGGCAATATCAGATGAAACGCAGGCAAGAAGCGACGCAATAACAGAGGTTAAAGCTGATTTAACAACGCTTGAAAATAACACAAATGCCAGTGTTAGCCGTCTTGATCAAGCTATCGCTGACGAATCAAGCACACGCGCAGAAGCTATTAGCGGGGTTAATGCGTCAATTTCCACGCTCGATAGCAAGGTGACAAGCAACGTAACTAGGATGGATAAAGCGATCGCAGATGAGAAGAATGCACGCACTGACGCAATCAGCAGCCTTAACTCATCGCTTACCAGTACGATTAATTCGAAAGTATCCGAAGTGTCAACTGCACTTTCTACGCATGAAACATCAAGCGCGGAAAAATTTGGCCAGATCTCGGCATCTTTCGACGATGTAAACTCAAGCATCACGGAATGGTCACAGGCTATGGCAACGGCAGACGAGGCATTGTCAACCAGAATCGACCAGTTGAAAGTAACTATTAACGGAAACACAACGGCGATAGAAACGACATCAAAAGCACTGACTGACTTCAAAGGTAACGTTGATGCGTCATATTCAATTAAGATTGCCACTGATAAAAACGGTATGAAATACGCTACAGGAATGTCGCTCGGCCTTACTGGTAGCGGGACTAACGTTCAATCGCGGTGTATTTTCCTCGTTGACAGTTTCGTGCTTATGACTGCGGCAGGTGGCTCCTATCAGACCCCGTTCTATGTTACTAACGGTGCTTGCTACATCCGTGATGCGTGGATCAGAGACGCATCAATCACTACCGCGAAGATTGCGCAGCAAATTCAGTCAACCAACTATAAAGCTGGTTCGGATGGCTGGATGCTAAATAAAAACGGCAATGCGGAGTTCAACAACGTCACTGTACGCGGTACGGTGTACGCAACATCTGGTAAATTCACTGGTGAGATTCAGGCCACAAGCGGGAAGTTTAAAGGTACAGTAGAGGCAAAGTCATTTGTCGGTGACGTTGCTAACATGGGGGTTGGTCCAGATCGAGTGCTTGGGCATAACGAAAGTTATAGCGCAACCATCACATATAAAGACAGCACGGATAATGCATTGACGAAATCAGTTATGCTTATGGCGACTATTTCATTAATGTCTGGTGAATATAGATCCATTTATAACGTAACGTTTAGTTGCGGAGATAAAAACAAAACAATTTCATATTACGTGCCTTATGGTGGATGCACATTAACAGTGCAATGCGCTTTTTCTGGTTTAGAAGCATCAGATATTATCGGGAAAATATATTGTCCTCAAACATCATCATCTAAAGGATACGCATATTGTACCGCGTTGTATTCTCCAACAATGATAGTAGCAAGAGGCACCGGATCATTTAGAACATCAACGACAGCATAAAAAACGGGGCATAAGCCCCGTTTTTTTTATGCATTGTTTTTATTTTTTACACCCATCATTTACACCAGAAAAATGGATAGGTAAATTACATTCACTGTCAATAATTTTACCTTGTAGTTGTTTTTCTTTCCATGAGTCAGTATTGAAATAACTCGAACGTTGGTTATCAAGGCCAGTATCACCATATTGAGCAGTGCCAGCATCACTCTTATCTGTCGAATTTACAGAAGCAAAAGCACCAAAAGACAGAGCTGATAAGATGCAAGCAACAATTAGTTTTTTCATTGTATTCACCTTACTGTTTGTTTTACTGTCATTTGTTGTTCGTGATGATCCACCCATCCGATGAGCAAATCACCGCAGAAGCTATCATTTCGTATGTTGATATAGATCAAAAAACACATTATGTATAAGCCCAAAGTGTAACACAGATCACAAAATGGTAGAATTGTTTAGTTAATTAACAAAACGGAGTTATTGCGATGATTTACACAACAGGCACTATAGCTGTTAGCGGAAACACAGTTACCGGGGCAGGGACTGAATTCAACGCCGCATTATCTCTGATCAGAGTGGGTTGCACTCTTATTGCCATTAGCGATCCGGTGCAGATTTTTTCAATCACAAAGGTAAAAAGCGCAACAAGTTTGTCGGTAACTCCTGCGGCAAGTCCGGCTATTCCGGCTGGAACTAAATTTAGCATCCTGCTTTCAGATTCGATCTCTGTGGATGGTCTTGCTCAGGATGTCGCCGAAACACTGCGTTACTATCAGGGCAAAGAATCAGAAATAGCGGACGCAGTTGAATTTTTTAGCGACAACAAAGATGTGATTTCAGCCTCAAAATTAGCATCACAATCAGCTACCACTGCAACCAACGCTGCAACAACAGCGACAAGCGCAGCCGATTCAGCTAAGACATACAGAGACGAAGCCCACGAATACGCCAATCAGACCGCACAGCCTTACGCGTATGTTTTGCAACCGCTGCCGGACGTATGGATACCGTTTAACGATTCTCTCGATATGATCACGGGCTACGGCCCTGGTACTAAAAAAGTAACCATTAATGGGGAAGAAAAAACAATATCATCAGATAAAGTTGTTTCTTTCTCACGCGTAAGCACTGCTACTTACATTAACAAATCAGGTGTTTTAACTGTGGCTGGTATTAATGAGCCACGTTTTGAACGCGAAGGATTACTGATTGAGGGGACGCGCACAAACCTGTTAATAAACAGTACAGACCCTTCGAAGTGGAATAAGTCAAATTCACTGGACGTTACAGAAACAGGCACAGATAGTTTTGGGTTTAATTATGGCCGGTTTGTCGTACGGGATTCGATTGTTGGTACAAATAAAGCGCATACCATTATCGGACTGTATTCGAGTGCCGGAGGGGTTGATACTTCAGGGGACGAAAAGTATGTAACTATATCCTGTCGGGTAAAAAGTGAAGTTGATAATATCGCCGTTCGTATTTTATTTGAACATTATGATGGGGAGGGAAGTACATCAATAGGAACAGCAAGCCTGAACCTTACCACCCGCATAATTAGCAAGACAGGTCAGACAAGCCGTGTTACAGCAAGGTCTGTTAAGGATGATGCAACTGGCTGGATATTTTTTGAGGCTACATTAAAAGCAAATACAACAGAAAATACGGTTGGTGGTTTAGTCCAGTATTCTCCGGATACAGGTCAGATGGTGGCATCAGGGGATTGTCTCGATGTAACCACTCCACAGATTGAGGCTGGTGCAGGCGCATCATCTTTTATTGTTACGGGGTCGACACCAGCAACGCGGGCAAGCGATATGGTGATAGTCCCAATCAAGAATAACCTTTATAATCTTCCTTTTACGGTTCTTTGTGAGGTACATAAGAACTGGTATAAAACGCCAAATGCAGCACCGCGTGTTTTTGACACATACCGGCATCAGGCAGATGCGGGGATCGTAATGGGGTTTGGTTCATCAGGTGGGTACGACGGTTTTCCGTATTGTGATATAGGTGGTTCAGACCGACGAATAAATGAAAATGCCGGGCTGGAAAAAATGCTTATTGGTATGCGGGTAAAGTCCGAACGGTCCACATGTGTAGTCAGTAACGGTAAGTTAAGCAGCGAAAC
>ERZ791718.43-NODE-43-length-71620-cov-3.368406_pt1 | contig 71620 bp, 86 predicted proteins | sample MGYA00510349_ERZ791718 | MGnify/ENA primary metagenome ERZ791718 (study PRJEB30046, sample SAMN00715136) | human gut metagenome | study: EMG produced TPA metagenomics assembly of the A metagenome-wide association study of gut microbiota in type 2... | reverse complement strand
GTTCTGTACAAAATATGGGATATCCACATCCTTTGTGCGCAAGGGAAGGGCGGCCCAAGATGAGCCTTTGAGGAAGGTGCTTAGAAGCGAACTCTCAAAAGAAAGGGCTACCCAGCTTGAAGGAAGCTTCGGCACTCAAAAGCAACATTACTCGCTCGCAAGAATAAAGGCCAGGAATAAGAAGACGGAAATCCTGTGGATTTTCTTCGGAATACATACGGCAAATGCCATACTGATGATTAACAAGATCAGGAACAGAACGGGGAAAGCTGCATGATATGAGTTTACTGGAAGAATCAGAAGAGGTCATCAGACTTCTTCCGGAGCTTCATGTCTTGCCCGATAAGAGTATATGAGAATATACAGAAAAATGACAATAATAATGGCATATGAAGTGATTATACTCTATCATCTTCATATGCCATATTATGTGGAGACATTTACTGAATATCCCTTTTTATTGCTTTTTACAATAATGGCATTATCCGGCAATCGCTTTTCGATTCCCTTTTTGGGGATATTTACGAAACAGACTCCACCATTTCAATTTCAATACGCCAAACAGTGCTTCCCCGAAGATAGAGGAGTTCATCTTGGAAGTGCCTAATACACGATTGATAAAAATAATGGGGACTTCCACGATTTTATAACCACACTTATATGCCGTAAACTTCATTTCTATCTGGAACGCATATCCTTTGAAATGGATACGATCCAGATCGATCGTCTCAAGCACCTCACGACGATAGCATTTGAAACCGGCTGTCGTATCCTGTACTTTCATTCCAGTAACAAAACGAACATATACGGAAGCATAATAGGACATCAACACACGTCCCAATGGCCAGTTCACGACATTCACACCGTTACAGTAGCGGGAACCGACTGCGACATCACCACCCTGTTCCATACAGGCCGCATATAATTTGGGAAGATCATTCGGGTTATGACTGAAGTCTGCATCCATTTCGAATATAAAATCATATTTATGTTCTATTGCCCATTTAAATCCGCAGATATAAGCCGTACCCAATCCTAACTTACCTTTACGTTCCACCATGAAAAGGCGTTCGGGGAACTCTTTTTGCAGCCGTTTTACAATACCTGCCGTACCATCGGGCGATCCATCATCTATAATCAAAATATGAAATTCTTTCTCCAACCCAAATACAACCCGAATAATATTTTCTATATTCTCCTTTTCGTTATACGTGGGAATAATAACAATACTGTCTGACATATATTTTAATCTATTAATTTCTAATCATTTACATATATGACTGTAAACTATTTGTAAACCACCCTCCAAAGTTACATATTTTTTCTGTGTAAATCTATCATCCAGTTAGCCCATTCATCCGTCCCGTAAGCCGGAATATCGAACCACTCCTTTTCCCTCAATTGCGGCAATAGTTGCATAATCTGATCCAGTTCATTCCGGAACCGGAAAACCTCTTCTTCCGTCAGCTTTACCGAATAATGTTTCTTGCATTCCTTTAATCCAGGAAAAGACTGGAGCAATCCCATAATCTCGGAGAAAGCGGAAGATTGACCTTTGTCTATCTTTAATGTGATTCCGGACATCTTTCCTCCATCTTTTCAAGTTGATATGACAATAGAGCATTTTCTTGCTCTAAGGCATTACACCGGCTAACAGCTTCCTTGAGCTGCTTCCGGAGTGAGGCTATTATTTTGTCTTTATCTTCCATCTATTTATATTTTAAATTAAAAGTTATGACAAAAAATTGTATCTTATATGATTGCTTTAATGCAATAGATGATCATTATCAAACTCTCATCTGTACATTAATAGATTCCAGAAAATCAATTTTAGTAAACTCGCTTAGTTTCAATTTATTAATGAGAGGATTTTTTGCTAATGAAGCTTACTATCGTTACTTATTTCATCATTCATATTATTTATCACTCAAATACCATTATGATGAAATAGAGAAAATTATTTACTTAAAGGAATAATCATCTATTAATTAAGCCCTTAAGCATACTTTCTCTAATTATGGCTTTAGGTGCAAATTTCTGAACTATAGACTCAACTATCACCTTTTCTGCCTCCGAACAGATAGGGCTAAGTGTTATTTTCATTTTTGATAATAATTCAGGATTTATTTCTAAATCAAAAAAAGAAAGCTTGGGAGGGATTCTATCATATACAGCCTGCATAATTCGTTTTGGCATCTGGTTTATGTCTATATCTCCCCAAATATTAGGTAAAATAGTCAATGTGAAACGATGTTCTTTTTGAAAAGCCCAACATTTTCGTTTATATAAGCCTATCTTTTTTAGATTCATTTTCATTGCTCCTTCCCCATTTCCCATATCTTGTATTTGCACAACATCTCTCATTTCAGAAAATGGATTATCCACATATAATACTTTCTTAAAGAACATTTCCGAATCATTAAATGAAGGAACTACTAAGTAATCTTTCGTTACTATCTTTTCAATCGGCAGTATTGAACTTTTTTCATTCTTCGAATATACATCAACTCCATAAAACCTTCCACTAGGAATATGATACTTTAAGAACATATCACTATCTAGGCTAATTCTTATTCCGTGCATCTCTTTACCAGCATACATTTTCCATAAAGGAATACTTTCCTCTTCACTATCGGTCCAACATGACACGAAAGTATAATAACTAAGTTGGATATTTTTACAGGATAATCCTGCTTCTTCGCTATCATCAACCTTATCAAGTCTTGTAAAACGTATCGTTTTATTTTTCAATATGAGAGCTAAATTCTCAATTGATGTATAATGATGTATCTCCATAACTCTTTTTTATTTAAACAACCCCAACGCCGTAGCAATATTACCTCTGCGATCACAGTTATTATGTTTACTATTTCCTTGTGAAAGGATAAGTCTACAATATTACATCCGCAACCACATGCTGCTTCACAATCCACAAACCACGCACCTGTTCAATATCGATATCAAAATCATCATGGTTCTCCCGATCTACAGACCGGGCTATCCAAAATCGCTTGGCCAAAGAGGGATCACTATAGCGACGCAAGATCTTAATATGACCATGATAATCTCCGGTCTGCTCATCTTCGACAACAATTCCGAATACATTCCCAAACGGAATTTGATTAGGGAACTCTTTCTCAAAGCTGAAACGTTTCAAAGCAATCCAGCAACCGGATGGATAGGCCGGAGCCATCGAATTACCTGCGACTTGGGCAATTGCTTCGCAATCTTTACAATCAGGTAAATACCAATATCGCTTTACAGAGTCTGTACTTCCTAACAACTCTGCATTTCCGCCTGAGAACTTGAAATCAACCTCTGGCAATAACTTTAATCCTTTCTCCATAGCTTCTTTATATTCTGTTTCGGTATTAATAACTAAGTTAGAACCAGACAATTCCAATTCCTTTTTATTGAAATAATCTATTATGATATTAGCATTCGCCAAAGTCGGTCTTGTATTTCCGTTTCTATAATTTCCTATAGAAGCTTCCGTTATACCCGTATCTTTAGCAATCTTATAATTTGATAAGGTTGAATTAGAAATCAGCTCTATCGCTTTCTGCACTATTTCAGCTTTACATAATTGCATACTTTAATATTTTAGTATATTTGCGAAAACATTTAATACTTGCCATTATGACAAACAAAGATTATATCAGACAATCATCTGGACTTCCACAAGAAGTTAGAACAGCTTGTGATACCATCTTTCTACATGAATATTACAAGTATATAGAAAAAGACATCAAGTCCTTCAATGATGGATTACGTCTTGGGCGTATCACCGCAAGGACGATCATAAACGAACTCAAGCTTGCTCAACAAAATATGAGTATTCCTTCCAGATAGATCATCAAGTAATAAAAACAGCTTATCAATATTATGTTGTTTTATATTCAATGTTTTAGCCACATTAACTTCTGAGTATACATCAATAAGACAACCTATAACTAAATCTATTGTATCTTGTTGGTTAACTCTAACCGCCATATCTAAACTATAGATAAGAGATGTTACATAGGAGCTAAGATCTTTCTTTGCAAGAAAATAATCTCTTAGCATGTCTATTATCTTATGTTGTTCACTAATTATACCTTTAACTGTTTTGGTTTCAAAGTCTTCAAAAGACTCTTTCATTTTTAATTCAAAAGCACTCCTTATCCTTTTCTCAACTGTCAAATAACTAACCGCAAAAAATACCGCAAGAGATGCTACCAACAAAGACAAAACACCGACCAATACACCCATCCAATCCACAGTCATTGGTTCACAGCGCAAAAGCACACATGATACAGAAATCAGACTGATAATCAGCGATAGTCCAGAAATAGCCAAAGATATCTTATTTGTCATAAATCTTAAATAACCTTAATTACTATAATATTTTAGCACAAAACCACATATACTAAAATGTTATAGTATATATTTGCACCTGTAATAATTAATACAACATCAAAGGTAAAGAAATTAGTATATATATAATAATGTAAGGAGGTAAAAAATGGAAAAATTAACCCTACAAAGTCATGGAGCAAGTGAGCTGTCTTTCAAAGACAGGTATGAAGCACTTGATAAAATCCCAACGCCCAAGCAGGAGTTCGTTCGCCGGATTGCTAATGCGACAGAGCGTACAGAACAAACTGTTTACAATTGGTTAAGAGGCACATTCAGCCCCGATAAGCTTTGCAAAAAGGCTATATCTAAAGAATTAGGCGCACCTATAGAAATTCTTTTTCCGGAGGGAGAATCATGCATGCAATAGAATTCTATACCACTCCATCCGGTGAAGTAATCATCAAAGAACAGGGACAGCCGGAGCGCCAGTTAAAGGAATCGGATACCGACTTTATTCAGCGTTTTCTAGAGGTGCTGGAAGAGTTCTATCCGGAAGCTTACACGGCACTCCGTAAATATTACGCCCGTTACGACGGGAACAAATGCTATCGTGATTTCCTGGCTGTACGCAGGTTTATCAAATGCAACTTCGGACTGTATGACAACATGATCGATATCGATGAGAACTGGAACTTCAAGTTTGAATTTGTCGGTTGTCCGCTGCGTGGAGAATGCGATGGCTTCAAGAAAATCTGTGAACCGAAGTTCAACAGCACACTTTCAGACAGTCAACTTAGGGTGATGGAGCTTTGCTACTATGGCAAGAAAGACGAAGAGATTGCGGAAGCGCTTTTTATATCGTCCCACACCGTAAAGAATCATCGGAAGAACGTGTTCCGAAAACTCTCGATACACTCTATGGCGGAGTTTATGCGATATGCAAACGAAAAGAATCTTTTTAAAAGCGAATAATCATGCAGACCGATAACACCTATCCAAACATTCCTTCTTTTCGAAAAATCGAACTTGAATACCTCGCTTGGCAAATCACCAAGATACAAGCCGGAACCAGAGAGTTTATCGGACAAAAGGAAGCACGTATCCGCTTTGGACGGAAGAATGTGGAGCGATGGGTCTCGGAAGGTACTTTACAGCGTTACAAACGGCCGGGCAAAATCGAATACAGGTTGGAAGACTTGTATAAATGCGCCCTGAATCCATACGATTACTAAATGAATTATTAACACGGCAAGGCACTCCAGGTAAAGGGTTATCGGAGGATGTTTACAATATAAATCCAACTCGCTATTTCAAAGACAAGTAAACGGCTTTTGCCAATTAATCATTGATGTATGAAAACAAATTACTGGAAACTCGCTCAAGTAGCGAGGTGGGGATTTTACATCCTGTTTGGAACGCTTGCCATACTTGGTATTATCGCTATTTGCTTGGGGTATTTCCAGCATATAGTTACGGCATCTGGTTGCGTGGCAATGGTTTACACGATAAAGAAACATTGGTAATTAATTTTTAAACAATAGAATCATGTCAAATCAAATTCAAATTAAAGTAGCTGAACTAAATCAGCTAAATCCGCTCATGATAGCGGATGATAGCCGGGTTGAACAGAAGTTCATACTCATGTACAATGCGATCTGGGGAACCGGCCAAGGAACACAGATTTATGAAAAGGAAAAATTCAACTTCCGGAAAATCTTACAAGACAAGCCGGAACTGCAAAGATGTTCTCCACTGTCCCTGTACGGCTGTTTCTTAGATATTGCCGTAAACGGCCTGTCTCTTGATCCCACAGGACGCCCCCACTGCTATATTCTTCCCCGCAGCACGAAGACCGGCTATAAGGACAACAATGGCAACGACATCTATGAACTGCGTGCTTACCTTTCCATCACCGGTTATGGGGAATTGGTTATGCGCCAGCGTGCCGGACAGGTCCGGTATGTAGATAATCCGGTTGTTTGCTATGAAGGTGATACATTCTCACCGGGATTGGTTGACGGAGTAAAGACCGTTACCTATCAGGCGGCCTGTCCCCGCAAATCAAATAAGGTGATCGGTGGTTTTATCCGTATTGTCCGCGCCGATGGGACTGTAGACTGGCATTGGATGATGGAGGGTGATATCAAACGCTTAGAGGCGTACAGCTACAAAAACAACCAACGTTGGAATCCGCAAACCCGTCAAAAAGAAGGTAAGGCGAATGCCCTCTATACTTCAAACGAAGGCGGTATCGATCCTGGGTTCTTGGAAAGCAAACTGATTAAACACGCATTCGACGGATATCCCAAAGTCCGGACCGGAAAGTTTACTGTATTCGAAACTCAAGAAGAACCGCAGGATATTGACTACGGATTAGAACAAACAACCGTTATTCAGCCCAATCAACCCGGACAGCAGCCACAAGCCCTCCAACCTCAATCGGAAAACCCTTTACAGGAATTCGGAGAGCAACCACAAGCGGAACCGGTACCCGCATCAGGTATAACAACCCCAATATCACAGGAAGATGAAGACGCCGGATTTTAATAAACTCGATCAATCACTTAAAAATTTATCACAATGGATACACAAGCTAACAATTCTCTTATTAAAGTGGAAGAATTCAATCAGATCATGCAATCGGCTCCTGCCACCTTGCAACGCAACCAAACTTCCGTATCGACATGTAACCAAGCCGGACAAACACTTCTGGACACCATTGAAGCGGAAGGAGGTATTAGCTCGGATGAACTGGATGCGAAGGTCTCAGAGTATTTGGCAAAGACGAAAATAACAATAGAAAACATGAACAAGCGTCGTAAGCCATTGACGCAACTTCTGGCTACGGTCAGCAAGTCTTTTACCTCTTTGGAATCGGCTATCGACGTCAAATCGGTCACCACTATTCCTTATAAGCTCCAACAGGCCCGTAACAAATACGCGGCCAAGAAGATTGCCGAACAAAAACGACGGGAAGAGGAAGCTCGCCGTAAACAGATGTTGGAGAACGAAAAGGCTCAATACCGATCGGATATCTCTGTCATGTTGGATACAGCGTATGCCGCATACGTTGAAAAGCATATCAATGCACTAAACAGCATGTTCAACCGCGCTACTCTCGCTACCTACAACGATGTATGCCGACGAATATCCGAAACAAGTATAAATTTCTCCTGGAGTGCTTTTGTTGAAAACGTTTCTGACAACAAACAAACCTTCTATATGGACGCAGAAACCCGTAAGGCAATAAAAAATGAAGTCGCTATACAAAAGAAGAAAGATTTTACAGAACGTTACCGTTTTGAAATAGAGGGTACAAAGCAGGATTTGATCGACAAACTCCCCAGCCTCCGCAAACAACTGGAAGAACAGGAAGAGCTACGCCGTACCAATGCGGTTGAAGCTGCCCGTATGGAAGAAGAGCGAAAACAACAGGAAGCGGAAGAAAGAAAAAAGCAGGAAGAAGAACGCAAACGCCGGGAAGAAGAGGCTAAGGCCAAAGCGGCTGCTGAAAAGTCTGCTGCCGAAGTACAGGCAGCATTTGATTTCTCAGCAGCCAGCATGTCCCCTACTCCAACGAAAGCCAAGGTCAAGAAGAAGATCCAGATAACCAATCCACAAGGATTCATGCAGGTATATCAGATGTGGTTCATGCGCGAAGGAATCAATATGAGCATGGAGGATCTAGAGAAGGTACATAAGAAGATGATTACCTACTGCGAGAAAGTTGTGAATAAGGACGGAGAGCAAATCCAATCCGCATATGTAAAGTATATCGATGATGTAACAGCCAAATGATATGAAAAAGAAACTCTATCTGTCCTCATGGATAAACTTCGGAAAATACAGACGCGAGCCAAGTATTCTGAAAAAGATTCTCGATACGGAAGAGGGCCGCAAATGGTTCCGGTGGCTGATGGATAACACCTACAATTTCGAATTTGACTTTGCAGTCATTGAATATCTAAAACTCAAGGAAGAAGATGCAAGATATGTATTACCAACGGTCGGAGGTTAGCAACTCGGACCTTACGGAACTAAAGAACCTCCTCTATCCCCGTACCCAATACGGGGATAAGGAGAAAGCTTTCAAATTCGGCAGCCTAATCGATGCGATGATTACCGAACCGGAAAGGGTTAGGTATGATAAGCACATGGTAGACGATGTATTGTATTCCGGCGAGGATTGGGAACTGGCAGAAGCCATGAAGAAGTCCCTCCGCATGGAAGCCCGACACGATCCTTTCCTGGCCCAAGTGCTTGCTAAGGCGGAAACTCAACGATTCATGGTCAATAAGAACCAATGTTTCCAATATGGCAACTTCAAATACACGCTCGATACCCGGTGCAAATGGGACTGGTGGCTTCCGACCTACGGATTCGGGGGAGACCTGAAAAGCACTTTTGCCAGCACACAAAAACAATTCGATGAAGCTATTGACTTTTTCGATTGGGACCGTTCCCGCGCCTGGTATATGGATATCGCAGGCAGTCGGCAGGATTTCATCTATGGTATCTCCAAGAAAAATCAAAAAGTGTTCAAAGCATTCATTAAACGAGGCGATACGATTTACCAGAAAGGTAAAGAAAAGTACGAAGAACTTGCCTTCCGGTGGTGGATGCTGTTCGGTTGAAAATAAATAGGATATCCTTTTTCGGAAGATATATTTTAAAGACAAACAGACATGAATTTAAACATCACATCCATAGATAAAATATCCAACGAGTTGGCAGCCATTGATTCCTATCTGAATATTACCATGAGTGAAGAAGTCCAAGAAGCTGTCCTACGTGGAAACGACCTTGCCGTCTATATCGCCCGGACCGGGAAACTGTTAGCAGATGCCAAATACCATCTGAACGGGAAAAAGAAATCGGAAGTCTTCGATACGTTACGGGAAACAGCCTCACGTGCCGGGGCTACCTCCAAGGCAGTAAATGCTATCATTGACAGTCTGTGCAAAGATGAACAATATCTTGTCGATTGGTGTGAGCGTTTGAACCGGACCGCGACTCATCAACTGGAATGGTGTCGCACTGTAATCAGTAAAGCAAAAGCAGAAATGGCCTTAGCGCCCCAAAGTTATAACAATCCTAAATTTTAAAAAGTATGGAAGATGAATTAGTAAAAGAACAACCTGTGTATGAAATTCAGAAAGTCAAACTTAAAAACAATCAGGTAACAGCTGACTACACAGAGCGATTTGTAGAAGCAAACTACAAGAACGAAGTAACCAAATCATCCCAGCAATTCGCTCATCCGGACCTGTTATATGCTATGAGTTTGTTAAAGACTCATGCCGTCAAGATTTGCGAAATGCAAGAAGCCGGAGTTGTAAATATCGAAAATCCTTCGGATGATGATCTGAACGAGAAACTGAAAAATATCGTTGTCACGGGGTATAGCAAAGGTGGATCAGACGAATCGGCCGGTGTTTCCATCCAGGCACAAAAGCTATTGAAAAGCGGACAAGTCCTTAACCTTTCCGTCCCGTTTACAAAATTCGAAGACGAATCCGGCGAAGGATATCCGTATGGGGATGCTTTAAAACAGGCGGTCAGCCGACTTGACTACGAAGTGGACGCTTACTTGTTCGGCGGAAAATATGGAATCAAACAAGAATCGTTCGATTTCGATGTTCCTGAAGAATCCGATATTACCGGAGAAGCAGAGCCGAAGCCGAAGAAACGCGGCCGCAAGAAAAAAGCAGAAATGGAGGAAGTCGCCGAAGATATAAAAGCGTTTGACGAATTTGCATAACACCTACCACTATGACAATTACACTGCAAAATACAGAGAAAGGACAATGTTATGCGGTGAAGTTTGACAGATACCGCCAGCAGGTTGTAGACAAGCTGAAAAGCTCTGTTTCCATCCGCTGGTGGGACAAACAAACGGGCGCATGGCTAATTCCGGCAACCAACAAATGCAAAGCAGAATTGGATCAATTGACTTATTATGTCCGCCATTTCGAACCGGTACAGTGGGGAACGGTTGCCCAATTACAGACAGAGGAAGATGTTGCATTCCAAATACCGGAAATGCCGGAACTGGACGGAGATCATGGATTGAAAGTACAGCCTTACCCCTACCAACTGCAAGGAATCGCACGAGGCTTACAACTGAAACGGTTTATCAATGGGGACGATATGGGCTTGGGCAAATCATTAGAGAGTATCGCCACTATCAACAAGGCCGACGCCTTCCCCTGCCTGGTAATCTGTCCGAATGTTGTCAAGATCAATTGGCAAAGGGAATGGCATAAGTTTACAGACAAGAAAGCGATGGTATTAACCGATTCCGTCCGCGATAGCTGGCCTTTCTTCTGGCAGACAGGCATGAACCAGGTTTTTATCGTAAACTACGAAAGCCTACGAAAATACTTTGTCCGGCGGATCACGAAAGCAGAGAAATGGACACTGAAAGATGTCGAGTTTCACAACACGATCAAACTGTTCAAGTCCGTGATAATCGACGAATCGCACAAAGTCAAATCAACGGCCACCCAACAGACCAAGTTTTGCAAAGGCATTGCTTCCGGGAAAGAATATATCATCTTGCTGACCGGTACGCCCGTTGTCAACAAACCAAAAGATCTGGTTGCACAATTGGGTATCATGGACCGCATGATCGATATGGGTGGATGGAAAGGTTTCATGCTTCGGTACTGTTCCGGTCCCAACCAGGCAAGCAATCTGAAAGAGCTAAACTACAGGCTTTGGAAACACTGTTTCTTCCGCAGGGAAAAATCGAAAGTACTCACCCAGTTACCGGATAAAGTCCGTCAGATCGTTTCCTGTGAAATCACGAACCGAAAAGAATATATGGATGCCGAACGCGACTTGATCGATTATCTGAAACGCTACAAGGAAGCGGACGACGAAAAGATTCAAAAGTCACTGAAAGGGGAAGTTATGGTTCGTATCGGTATTCTGAAAGATATTACCGCACGCGGAAAACTGAAAGAGGTTATCGACTTCGTGAAGGACTTTCGGGAGAATGGGAAAAAGATCATCCTGTTCTGTAACCTGCATGAAATTGTAGACCGCCTGATGATAGCTTTTCCTTCCGCCGTCTGCGTCACCGGACGACAGAATATGCAGGAGAAGCAGGCTTCTGTCGATGCCTTTCAAAAAAACCCGAAGACGGACGTTATCATCTGTTCCATTAAAGCGGCCAGTGCCGGTATTACGCTCACAGCAGCCAGTGATGTCGCCTTTATTGAGCTACCTTGGACGTATGCAGATTGTGATCAGGCAGAAAGCCGTGCCCATCGCATCGGGCAGAAAGACTCAGTGAATTGCTACTACCTGCTCGGCCGTCGGACGATTGACCAGAAGCTCTACAGGATCATTGAAGAAAAGAAGCATATCAGTAATGCCGTATTGGGGGCTGAAGATAATATCCAGACGAATATTGTTGATATGATGGCAAATCTTTTTGATACGAACGAAGAGGAGGAATAAGAAAGGCAGCGCCTCACAGCGCCACCCCCTTGCAACCGGAAACAAATATATCAAATAAAGACGACTATGGCAAGTGAGGCATTGAATAAATATATTGAGAAACGTTACGACAGGTGGCTGGATTACGCTAAGTATCACTGCTCACTTGCCGGAATGACAGACGAAGCTATTGACGTATTGAACGAGGTAATGTGTATGCTGCTTCAAAAGCCCCCCGAGCATCTCTCCCGGCTAATGGAAGCCAAAAAGGGTAAATATACTGAACTTGACTTCTATATCCTGCAAATGATAAAACTAAACGTTACCTCGGACACGTCTCCATACCGGCATAAATACAAGCCTATTCCGGTAGATGAGAATGTGGATTGGCGACGGCTGAATATCATCGACGAACCCGATGACAGCCCGGATCATACCGAATATATCCGGGAACGTATGCAGGATATCCGGAACATAATCGATCAATTAAGCTTATCCGAAAAAGCCAAACGGATCTTTGCTTGGAAATTCTTTGCAGGAGAGTCTTTCGCTGATTGGCCAGGACCAGAAAATAGGAAAGATTTATATGAAACCTATAAAAGTGTTTTCAATGCGGTAATGGATAAGAAGAATGGGAGGTTATTGTTGTGATATTTAAGACCTCTTCCATGCTACGATACAAGAACAATCGTAGCATGGAAGAGGTTTTTCAGCCTGCCCATACGGGTTCGTCACGTGTTTGCGTTAGTAGGAAGGTTAGAGATTTTACTAACGGCTGGGGGGCTTCTTCTGCCCCCCCATATATAAGTTATTTTACTTCCTTAATCGTCCATTTTACATCATGGTCAGCGCGTATTTCAAAATTACTTAGCATTTTACCATCAGAGTCCAAATGAACCACATCCGTATTCATAATGATAGACTTATGCCCCTTTAATGATAATTTAGACATACGACTTTCTAATTCTCCCATTTTTGAATATTTGTAATGAACTTCTTTCTGTGACAATTTTGAATCAATATCCTCATCTCTGAAAACACTATCAAATTTTTCTTTTATATCTTCATAATAATAAGAAGTAGGATCCGTCCAATCAAAGCAAGAAGATAATAGCCGACAATAGGTTTCTTTACCACTGACAACCACAACCGGTAATGCTAAATTATAAAAAATATCTTCTGGGAATTCTAATTCTCCATTTACATGAGTAGACATATAGTATACTCCCAATATAAAACTAAAAAGATCACGCTTACCTTCTTTATATTCATTCCGATTATTCGTAATAATATATTCTATTATAAGTTGTGGAATAATATACTCTGGCTTAAAAGAGGCATCTGTATCTATTACAACTATTGATACACTCATAATAAGCGGTATTTTTTTCAATACCTCCGCCAACCTATCACTTTCCAACTCATCTTTTTGTGGAACCCTCAAATCTAATACCTGAAATTCATTTTTAACCACAAAACGAGAAATCATTAGATCATCAAAACGAGGACGTCCAAGCTCTTCCCAGCAAACGTTAATACTTTTTCCTAAATATAAACAAGGATATCCAGGAGCACTATAACGTTGAGTCTTCACTATTCCCCTTTGATTTAAAGGTATATGAAACATTTCTTCAAAAGTAAGTTTTTGATATTTTTCAATAGTCCTTGCTTTATATAAAACATATCCTGGTTGAATCGGGAGATATGAGGCCTTATAAAGAGAGTCCGATAAAATTTTTGCTATAGACTCATATGCTAAGCTATACATCCCTTCATAATAATAATTCACAGACTCCTTTAGATAGTTATTACATTCTTCGACCTTTATTATAATATCATCTATATCTGGTCCCAAAATAGCCTTATACTTTTTCAATAAAGAAACATAAGCATCCAAAGTACATGACAAACCTTCTCTAAAATCTTGCTTTTCTCTTTCTTCTGAAATCAAATCACTCCAATTCTTTAAAGGCATTAACTTTCTTAGTTCTTCATAAAATTCTTCCATTATCTAATAATATATTTAACACTTACAACTATAAGAAAAAACGCCCGAAATATAACTATTCCGAGCGCTAACCTTAACTATAAGATAATTTACATTTTTTACAGATTACTCATACCCTTCATGCTTAAGAGAGAAAGATAGAGCCGATTTTTATAGAGTCACCCTTAGGCTAATTTATCTATTTGAATCATTGATTTTTATTATCAATTCATTAAAAAGACGTTGATGTTCTTGTTGAAAGCGCATCAGGTCCCGTTTTAAATTTTCAGTTAAAATCAATTGACGATTTCTATAACATCTATTAAAATCATCACTTTCTGTTATAAGCTCTCTAAGGTCATTTTGATAAGGATTTAGAAAATCTTCGGCAACTTCATACCGATTGTTCATCAACATTACCAAGTCCTTAACTCGAATATTCATCAACTTAAACCAAGGTAAAAGTTCCTTAGGATTAGTAGAATTTGAATACAAGCGATTAAGAAATCCTTTATACTCAGCTCGAACATCTTTTATTTCATTAATAAAATGATCTTTAAGGGTTCTATTATTGGTAAACTTATTTTGAAGTATATGAGTTATCCAGATTGCTATACAAATGTTAACTATGACAGAAGCTATATTTATCCAGTCAGCTGTCGTTATCACACAGGCGTACTCCATCTTTTTAATTCGATTTTACCATTCAACAATCTACCCCAAACGTCATGCTTAGCTGTAGTCTTTACATTTTCATTCCTTTTACGTCTTTCTTCCCACTGAGGCATTGTTTGACTTTCTATCATATCTTTCCAATGAGGTTCCTCATTAGATATAATTATTAACCGTTGTTTTACTACTGGTAATGTAAAATCATAAACAAGATTACCAAACGCTTCATCCAAAAAAGATGAAGCAAATCCTCCTGTACCATCTAATATAACTTCAAGCTTATCATTAGTATTATAAGCTTCAACAAACTTTTTATTCAAAATCTTATGATAAAACTCCTCTCCTGAAGCTTCACTAATACTGCAATTTCTGAGGCCAGGATATTCATCAAAATCATTTACTATTGAAATAGTTATCATTGTTTCATTTATTATATGTTATACAATCCTTTGTAATAGTCCACTGATACAATGTACCTCTAAATCGAGCTTTGCCTTTATCAAAATTACGTGACCGTTGTTCATTATTACAAAACCAAATCACATCATTTGTTAGTACAACTAAGTCTAAAATAGCTCCATCATCCATCATGCTTTTAACAGCAGGAAGTCCTTTATTCCTATTTACTTCTTTTGTACTTGAACCGTACTTCTTATCAAATGCACCTTTCAATATATCTAATCGACTATTAAACATAAATGTATCATAAAGCTTAATTCTAAACTTTCTATACAAGGTATCTAAAATTCCTTTACCTATATCTGTAACCGTAAAAATGACCTTTTCGTTCTCATATTTAATACCTAATAACCAATGTCTGTTTTCCGAATAAGCATGTTCTATTGAATTTCCGCAAATTTCCAGTAATATTGTTTTTAAAGAAGCAAAATTACCATCAATGCCTGTTAAATGCCTGACAACCTGGTTAATCAATTTGGATAAATTCTCATTATCTTTTCGAGAAAGCCTGTCCATTCCTTTCTCAAAAAAGATAAGAGATGATTTTGATTTAACACTATATCTCCTATTTTTATCGTCATACATTTGACTTAAGAAGCCTGATTCTATAATCATGTCTCGACATATCTTATCCTTTGGGAAATTGCCTTGCATGTTAACTCTACTTAACTTAAGTCCATCACCAATTGCAGAGAGAACACTTATTGCGGCATAATCAATCTGCTGAACACTCAATAAAGAAATCTTAACATGTCTTACACCATTCGAAAGAGCACTAAAATTTCTACAATCTCTTATCTCTCTAAAGAAAGACAAACACTCATCTGTATTTTCTAACAATCGAAAATCACTTGGAGCATCAATCATATCCAAATGACGTCCTAGCCTATTTGAATACGTATCTGAATACTCTGAGTTCTTTCTCTTTCTCTTTCTCAACAACCGAACTTGTCTTTCGCTTCTTCTTTTATTCCAACGTTTATATTCAGGTGTTGTATAGAGTTTCTTCATATCTTCCAGAAATTTGCCGCAAGATACTACATTTTTCAAATCTAACAATTCTTTTTATATATATAAATTTTATCTACACATCAAGAATAAAATATACAGATCCTTATACAGACTACTCTAATCCCGAGGCTTAATTATGCCATCCAACTTTCTTCATATTAAATATTACAACATAAATAACTATTGACCATTTCGTAAAAAGAGTCAAAAAGCTCTTCTTTCAAAGTTTGAATCAATAAAACCGCTCCACCCTCACGGGCGAAGCGATCTATTTTAATGTCTCTGTGATAAAGCATAGTTCATCTGCGTTTCTTTATCAACCAAATAATCACATAACCAATCCCCAACAATAATAATCCAGAGAGGACACTGATTGCCCAACCGCCTACGTTCATCTTAGCCTCTTCCCAATTGGTTAACTCTCTTTCTACCGGACAAGGAACCTGTACCACCTTTTGTTTAGCATTCAATAATGAATCATACTTGGCCTGCAGTAATATATGATCACTATTCAATTCTCGAAACCGTTCTTTTTCCCGGTAAAGTTCGGTCCGGATCACATTTCCTTTGTCGTCAAGAACAATCACAGTTGAATCACGGGTTACAGTCGAATCACGAATTTCTATTTTCTCCCTGATAATTGTTGAATCATGGATTACAACAGAATCACTAGTTTCTGCCTTACTTTCAATCGGAACATACTGAACCCTGCTCCGGCAACCGGTAAACAGGATCAGGAAACATACTATAAAATGAAATATTATCTTCATGGCTGTACGACTATATTAGGGATAAAAGATGGATATTCTGGAATAACATCATAACAAGGACACTCCTTGATACGCTCAAAAGGGTCGATCACTCCGTTATTGTTAGTATCAGGTGAAGTGTCCCGGTGCCCGATCACCTGCACAATTTTCCATCGACGGCAAATACCATTCACCAAGCTATTGATAGCATCTTTTTGCTCAGGTGTCCGGGTGTCTGCCGCCTTACCGGAAGCATCCAAACCTCCTTCGTAGCAAATGCCAATACTTCTACTATTCCATCCTTTACAGTGCGCCCCGACTTCATCTTCATGGCGGCCAGGATAAACAGTACCATCTTTCCGAATGTAATACTGATATCCAATATGTTTTAGAGGTTCCGTCTGAACAGGACGCTTAAATCCTCTGGCTTTATGACCGGCATCCAATTGCTCAACTGTATAATCGGATGTTATACGTGTTGCAGAACAATGGATAATTATTGTATCTATCTTTTTCATTTTTATCCTCCTATATTAATACCCATTCTGCGGTTCACGATCACCGCACTTCTTTCTCTCACATCTCTTCAGTGCAAGTTCAAGCTTGACATCCGAATAGCTCTCTTTCAAAGTAAAAAGCTCATCCTGTACCTGTCGAAGCCTTCCGGTTTGTTCTACAAAACGTTCTTCTTTTTCTGATAGCTGTTTTTGCAGGAACTCGTTATACTCACGTAAAGCCTTGAACTCCTCCACATCGGCATGAGCGTCCTCGATACGGGCGTTTGTCTTCCGGTTCGTATAGAAGCTAATCCCCCATTTTATCGCCTCGAATCCTCCTAACGTCCCGATTATTGTTAGTATATCGGTTAATTCTACATTCACTTTACACCTCCTTCCGTTTTTATTTGATCATCTTTGTTACGAGTTTTTTCATTGCCATAAGGCAGTGTTTGTTATTTCTCCGCCTCCAGTCTGTGATAGATGGGAGGCGGATTTTTATATTATTCGGCCTGTTGCCCCTCTTTTAGCGGTTCATCCAAAATTTTGACATACGTCGGCATCGTGAACTCAGAGAACATGCCGTTGCGATCTATGAAGTCAACACGTTGTTTGAGGTATTGAAGTTCTTCATCAGTCAAAGCTATATCTGTTGTTTCCGTTATGGCCGCTGCATCAGTAAATCCGATGTTGATTTGACCACTCCCCATATCCTTGATAACGATACGCTTCTGATCAACCTCCGAGATCGCTATCTTACTGTCTATCGATACTTTCAGTTCCATGTTTTTTCTCGTGTCAAACTGTGGTAACACGGTGTTGAGTATTAATACTCTGTCTTTCAATGTTAAATTCATCTTCTTATTCTATATATAATAAACCTGTTGCACTATCCCATTTTACATTATATTTTGTTCCAGATGTATCTAAATCATTAATCTGGGTTAACGTTGGTAAGAAACTTGCTTTTACACAAGTCCTAAATACCCATGAGGCATCAGATTTAAAATGTCTGACAAAAAAACTTATTTCCCGATAAGCCGTTGCATCAGGATTGTATTTCATTACAATAAATTTTCCGATATTACCTAAAATACCTTGATAAGTTCTTTGAATTTCCATACCTTGAGCTTCTCTTGCTGCAAACAGATTAACATAGTTATTATTCCACGATTTGTCGGTTAAATAAATGCTTGAAAAATTAGATGTGCCTCCATTGAGACTTATAGCATTTAACATTCTAACATTAACATCTCCACTTTGGTCAACTCTAAAATCTGCACTTTCTGGAACTAAACCTCCAGCCCAAAATCTTATAGAACTATTAGATGTGCCATATCCTGTAATCCCAGCTTGTCCATTTCTTAATAAAATGGCATCATTTGCTGTAATAGTCCCATTTGAAATCACGTTACCTGAGCTATCAACGCTAAATGTCGGATCAGTGGGTGGTTGCCCTTTCACCCCGGCTGTTCCTCCCGACCAAATACGGATTGTACCAGACGCCGACATTCCACCTGTGCTTCCAAAAGCGATCGCACCCGTAGTTATGAGTCCGCCATTGATCTCTGTTATTGTATTGTCATACTTTGAGGCAAGAACCCATTTAGAACCGCTATATCTATAGATATTCTCCCCATCCACCCATAAGTCATTCGTTCGCATACCCGATGTTGGAGCCGTCGTTTGATAAAATACCCTTGCCTTGTTATTTGCAGTCAATTGGGCGTTGTTGGCTGCATTTGACGCATTCTCTGCATCCGTCAGGGCATCATTTACCCCATCATACAACGGTTGAAGGTTAGGACGGTCGGAAATGTTATTATAACCGGATGTTCCGGATTTGAATATCACAGGTCCGGTTATAGTCCCATTCACCAGATCAATCACCAATCGGGCTAACTTGTCCTTTATCAATCCTGTCGTGATCGTCTGGCCGGCAATCTCAGTGTATCCATAATTCGGAAGCCAAGAGCGTACGCCATCCTCCGGAGTATTGAGCACCCCTACCCAGAAATGATAGAACCCTGTTTCATCCTCTAACTTTATCTGCCGTTCACTGACATATATTGAGCCATTTGTTCCTTCTTTTGGACATTTGGCATAAACATAATAGGCAAGCGAATTATTCAGCCGGAAAGAAGCCGCCGGAATAGCCCATTCACGGATTTCCTCGCTAACGGTAAAGTGTACTAACTTTCCTGTCGTATTCTTGAAATAGTTGGCATCATTGTCCGCATTCGGAATAAACTTCATTCCTATAAGCTCCATCTGCTGGGAATTGGTACCGACGATAAGTTGCGCCGTATGCACGGCCAACGGCTTGATAAGTTCGGTAAAATAATCCCCTTCCGGGTCAAACATCATGCCCAAAGTTTCCATCACGTCCCGCCATGAACGTTTCGTATGTTCCCGAACCGGCTTAACCGCATCCTCAATCTCTTCCGGCACTTTATTCACATCATCCACCAGATCCTTAAAACCATTCGATTCAAGGAAATCGGACAAGGTAAGTTCATACCGGTATGAAGGTGTACCGTCTTTCTCGATATACCTTTTTATTTTGGTAACACGAATCTCTCGATCGATATCTAACTGTTCGGAATATACGCCAACCATCTGGCCACAGGCGATAAAGATGTTTTGCAAACGAAAAACAATTTCATCACATTTTCCTCGTAACTGGATGCGTTTCTCGCACTTGCCATCCAACCATGCTTGCGCCTCTTCCTGTAGCTGTAATGAAGCGTTATCCCTGTAGCTTTGCGGCATTTTCAGGCCGGTAAGGATAAACTTGTCACCGACAGAAAAATTAATGTCACCGGGGACTTTCAAGGCGTTTTCCTGGTCATTCTGCTTTAGTTTGAACTGTTTCAAGTCATTGTCCCAACTGTCTTCAACGATTGCAAGGTCATAGCCAGCCAAGCCGCCATCCTGGAATGTAACGATCACTTCCACCCCGTCCAACAGGCAATCGGTAAGATTGAAATCCATATCGGCAGCTCTCAGAGTGTAATCGTCGATCTTTTCTGTTACGGCAAACTCTCCTTTCGGAAAGATATGGTCGAATTGCATGGACTTTTCTATCCGGCCGTACTTCTCTACATTCTTTTCGATAGAAAGCAGACCATCAGGCAGAAGAAGATAATCCGCGCCATAATCGGGACCGAGATTCTTATCTGAACCGTATGGATAAAGAACCGTTACTGGTGGCGTATCATCAACAGCGGACACTTCCAGTTCGGTAAAACCCATTCCTTCGCCCTGTGCCAAGACAAGGCCGTTGCTTGAATACTCCCTCCTGCCGATATTTATTGTCTGGCCGGATATCCAGTATTCCGTATCCAATTCTTTAATGAGTTCGTCAAGTACCGTCCCGACTTTCTTATCTTTGAAAGAAAGGGTAACCATCCGGGATTCGATACAGGATCCGGCCACCCAACCAGATCCTGTACGGTTCATGTTTTTGACAAATAGGGTTAGCCAGTCACGGGCGGTACCGGTGTAATAGTCGAAGTTCTTTTTCCGCTCCGGTGTACCATGAAGGAAAAACTCTGCATCCAAAAGGTCGTACCGACTTGAATAGAACTGAACGGTATATTCCCAACCAAGAGATGTCTCCCTTTTCGTCACCTTCTCATTATGCCGGATCTTGTATTTTGTCCCTTCAAAGTCTATATAGTCGTTGATTTGAAGGTTTACCACATTTCGGGAAAGAAAATTCAGGGTAAGAGTGTCCTCACCCATGATCTCTTCGACCGTATAACTGTTATCCTTCAAATAAACATCACAAACTACCGTATTTCCGCGCTTTATTTCCATACTGCTAAATAACCTACTTATTTTTAGGCAATAAAAAACACGGCAACCGGATATATGACATTTTACCGGTTGTCGTGTTTTAATATATAAGGTAGATGTTCTGTTTATGGTAGATTTCTAAAGCGCAAGTCCACACGCGCCAAAAGTCGTAGACAACGCTGCAATCTCACACCAGAACATCGGCTTCGTTGATACAAAGTCCTGCCATATATTACCACTCAACCGTTTACTCATGTCTATTACCGTGTAAACGATAAAAGCCAGCCACACCGGAATAAGAACCCACCAGAAAGACGTGCAGCCAACCCATAGCTGAGAAGAAAGCAACGTCAATGCCGCCGATCCACAATGAATGCGGTTTATCCAAGTGTCTTTGAAATCAGGAGCCAAACCGACACCAATCAAACCGATACAGGCTGCGATCGCCAGCAACCGCATAGTAAAGGTTGTACTCATTTCCCAAATGACCGGGAATAGGAACATAGCCGTCAGTGCCATGCTTGCCCCAAAGATCAATTTATGATCAAGAGTATAATACGTCGCACTAATTGAGTACGGTACACCTTTTGCCTTTATACAAACTGCTGCCGTATAAACTGCGATAACCAAAAAAGAAATAATTAATAATAACATGATTTTCAAACTTTATTGTTTAACTTTGTTTCCGGAGACCCTCGGTCCCCTAATTTTCTTTTTTTACAGCCTCCAATCTGTGATAGCCTGGAGGCTGTTTTATTATTCTTTCGCCACCGAACATTTTATATCTCCATTTGTTTTAAAAGAAAATACCCAACCTGGGGTTGGCGATTATCAATAATTTTTTCTGAATATACATTTGCTGTCTTTCTGCTGTGACAGCCCAAAGACAGTGTCACTAATTTATTAATACGGCCTTGCAGGCGGAGTGAAGTTTGATGTCCAACGGGCAATATTACTGATGCGAAACTCGTCAATCATACCGTTCAGATACAATCCATAATCTCGATATTTTCCGATCATTAAAGAACTATAGTACCCTGAAACCATCGTTGATGTGAAACCAGACGCATACACTCCATTTACATACACTTTCCAATATCGAGATTGTGACCTGACGATCGCAAGATGAACCCACTGATCCCGTGGCATCGTAAAATAGCATATTGCATCCCCTCGGGTTCCACCATACTGCAATCCAAAGAAAATGCGTCCGTCTGATTCCTCCATTATATCAAAGCTGTAACTTCCATAAGCAACGCCTTTTGACATTATACCGTTTTTCACACCACTTTTCAGTTTAATCCAAAAATCGACGGTATAGTTTGGATATAGGGACTCGTTTATGGCATTCGTTCCACTTATCTTTACATACCCGTTTCCTGAAAACGAAACGCAATTCTTGAATTTTCCCACTACATAGGACATATTACTACCAACATAAGGCTTGCCTGAGGCTTCATCTTTCAATGATCCATCAAAATGTAGCAACAGCAAAGTATTCCTGTCTACTTTCTTCCGTCCCATCATCGATCTTATCATACCAACCTCCTTTCCGCCGAAAGTCGGTCAGATACTTTAGTTAAGAGGTGTTTACCCCCCCCCCGTTAACATTTGTAAACAATTATTTCTCATGACTTTATCTCCTATTTTTTAGTCGTTAATATCTTGTTTCATCTTTTTCAACGGCAGATCATTCTTCGTAAGCCCAATAGCGGATCAGGACAGTGCCATCACCGCCGTTACCGTAAGTACCACAACCGCCACCACCGTAACCGCCACTTTTTCTATTGCCATTTCCAGTTCCGCATCCTTTGTCGTAATCGGATTCTCCCCCCATGCCCTCATTTATATTTCTGTCTGAACCACCACCTCCGGCATTTCGTTTCCCAGTAGGTTCGCCAAAATCGCGGGTTGTATGCCTTTGACCCTTTCCTCCGCCATATAGGGAACCAGCTGGATAGAGAGAGCCATTTTCATTGCGGCTGCCGATTCCGTTAGATCCATCAGAACCCGCTTTAGCCGTATCTGAATCATCTCCTGCTCCGCCACTTCCGCCGTTGCCACCAGTATATGCTCCGGCATTACTTCCGCCTGGATAACCATTACCCGCACCATTTCCGCCATTAGCTCTATAACTTGAATTTAAGAATTGAGAGTATCCACCGTTGGGGGCAACTTCAGAATACCCTCCAATTCCTCCTTTCCCAACTGTTATCGGAATTAACTGACCCGGTGCAACAGAGATAGCATCACCGTCTCTCCACCCGGATGTATCTTTTTTGAAGGTTTTAGTATAGCCGCCACCTCCACCGCTTCCATTATGTCCTGCACCCCCTCCTCCGACAAGAAACACATCAACCTCCCTACATCCTTTAGGTACGATCCAGGTATAATTCCCGGCAGGATAGAACCTCTTGGTGAACAACTGCAACTTCTTCCGTCCCATCATCGACCGTCTCATCTACGCCCTCCTTTCTTACGATAAGAGGTCGTAACTTCTTTATTTAGAGAGCATTTTACCCCCCCCCGTTTAACTTTTAATAACATAGCCTGTTTCATTGCTTTACCTCCTGTACAATTGTGGGCAAGTCTTTCAAGTCGTTCGGATAACCTGTAACGGTTGTCAGAATGCAGAGATAGATCACACCGTATTGTTCATAATATTTGTCTTTCTCGAATGCCATACCCTGCACGTATGGAATAGGATCATCAAGCGTGCCTGCGTGCTCAGCTTCAACGATCTTATACAGTGAAGCAGTTTCTATGCCCGGTTTCCAATCGGCTTGCAGCTTGTGCTTTTGTATCACTTCAAACAAAGTGTCGCTTTCTCCTTCCACTACTCGAAGCCGGAAGCCTATTTCAACTTCCTTGCCAAACTCCGCATCTTTCTCACCCCAAATGGGGAATAAGACCTGCATCTCCAACGCTTGGCTGGCTGTGAGAGACACGCTGTTCATCATCGCACGGGCAAAGGTCACTGCCTGCGCTTCCGGGGATTTAGCGATTGCCTTATCTGCTTTAGTTTGCAAGGCTGCCGTTGTTGTATGGATCATTTCAGGATAGCCTTTCACCACGATAGCTTCGACCTCCTCGGCTGTTTGGGCGGCATCGATACGGGATAGCAAGCCGTCTGTCACCTTGCCGCATTGCTCCGAATAGTCCGCTATTTCATCAAGGGCAACCATTAAGATATTCGAGGCGTAAAGATGACCGCCTACTTCGACTTCTTCCTGCCGCCCACACTTATCCTTCATTTGCAGGGTGTTCGAGACATATGCGTCCTGTTTATCAATATAATAATGATGGATGTCTTTGTCGTAGATTTCCTGCCGTTTGGCATCACGGGCACGCCAGAGCAGTTCTTCCGGTGTCGGCTGTGGTTCCGGTGTCAGTGCCATATACCAACATTCCAACGGGGAAGCATCCGGATAATCGTTATGATACTGTTCCTGCTCTTCGTTGAGCAGGAGGTAAGCACCCTCTTCAAACTCTTCGGGAGTGGTGCCTGTCTTGTAGGATACCGGAAGAATGTCTTCGGTATTCCAGAATTTGATGTCTTTTTGGATGTATAGCATATTATTACTCATTAATAATCAATAAGCAGACGGTTATTTATATCATAATAAAACTCATTATTGATTGCTTCATAAAGGCAGATTTTTCCTTCAAAATCTTTTGCAGGATAAAAGTCTCGTATTAAAATGTCTTTATCCCAAATTTTACAGCCATAAAACTCAATATAACAAGCAGTGGAATATTGGGGAAAATCAGTTAGACTACCTCCTGTGCTATAAACAGATCTTCCAAAAATCAGAATTGGATAACTTCTATAATTGCCAAAAGATCCTAATGAGGCTATTTTATTTCCATTGATATAGAACCCCTTACTCTTATTATATAATATTGTTTGCCGGGAAGTAAAAGATGCAGGCATTGAAACGGAAAGTTCATTATATCCCCCATATCCGTAATACCATCTATTATTCATAAACACTACCCCGTAAATATTTCCATCATATTGCCAAGAACCAAAAATCGCCTGTTCATTCGTACTATCATAACCCCTAAAATCGATCTGAAACGCAATGTTATCACCGACACTAACACCAGTATCAATGCCACTTTTATTTGACTTTACATAGGGCAGTATAGTAACTCTGCGATTCCCCATCATCACCCTTCTCTTCATCTCTCACCTCCTTCCATTATACTCTTACGACGATTATACCATGTTCTTTTTTCAGCGATACGCCTGTAGCTTTGCCGGCAGGCAGTTCGACGCTTGTTTCCTCCGATTGCCAGCCCGAGCCGTTCGGGATAGGCTGGTTAATCGTTGATCCGGTATTGTTCTTAATGGACAGATAAAACTCCTGCATCTCAGGAACGCTTCCTATATTCGCAAAGTTGATCGCCTGTACAGATGTACTCGAATAGGTAAAACGCAAGTTATACGGTGATGAAGGAAGAGCCTCCAGAGACTCGACATCAACATACTCTTTCAACCTCAAAGAGTCCGATACCTTCGTTTTCTCTTCATCGCTGTAATTATTGTCGGTATGGACATAATCAGCGTCTTTGACTGTATGGTCGTCGTTCTGTAGCTGGGATAGCTTTGTCGGGATCGAAGTCTGAACGTTCGCTATGCTTTGGTTCAATCCGGCGATGATCCCCTGTAATGTATCGGTGTCTTCTACGTTGGCAAGGAAAGCGATGATCTCGTTAAAGGACTCGATGGCACTCGATGCGTCACCCGAAACGAGCGTGTTGACTTGCTGCTGCAAGGCTGTCAGCGCGTTCCTGATTTCCGTGTCGTCGTAGCTTTCCCCGTCCTGTCCTTCGGCTACCACACCCGTATCCTCTTCGCCTATTTTCCAATGCTTGGTTTCCGGATCGATCGAAGGAACCGGGGCATCGTTTCCCCGAAGGTTCGGGGTGTCGAACTTACCTTCAGCCGTCGTGATCGTCAGGATATAGGTCGTGGCATCATTCGTTTTAACTGTGACCTTCACCTCCTGCATGACGGCCGGCAACTGGGCAAACGTATGAACGCCATCAGCCAGCTTCATGTTGAATTTACCGTTTTCCAAACGTTCAAATAACCAGACTGATGTAGGGTAGACGGTTACGTTATCGGCCCATTCAGCCGTCGTCAGTTCGATCTGTTGATAAATAAATGCACCTTTCTTACTCATTGCTTAAATATCCTTGTTTTATCGTTCGTACTGATTCATTGTAATAATTGGCTCCTGTCAGATAAACATTACCGGGCAAGGCTGTACCGCTGCCGGATTCCTGCCACGAGGCTTTTCCCCCGGCAAGATCATAAAGCCGGTAGAACACATATTCGCCATCTTCCGCTACACGCACATCATCACCGATACGAAAATTGATGGTTGTACCGTCGGTATTGACATAGCTCAATGTATTTTCGTCCGGGATAGCCTCCAACGTCGGGATCTCCGGTTTGTTCTTGATGTAGTTCTTATTGACAGGATCGGTAACGTTCCAGTCGGGTTGTAGTCCACTGATGACTCCTTCGGCGGCTTCGGCTGCACGATTGGCGCGGTCGGCGGCTATGTTGGCCTTGCCGGTTGCGACTATGGCATCTTCCTTTGCTGTATTAGCAGCCAAAGCAGCCGTATCCGCCAGTCCTGCCTTTTCATTGGCCAGAGTAGCGGCAACATTGGCTGTATTTGCCACCTTGTCTGCATTTTCTTTTGCCGTGTTTGCGGCCAAAGCTGCATCCGTCGCCGATTTTGTAGCAGTCTCGGCAGAAGCTATGGTATCATCCGCACGCTCTACAGCCGCATTAGCATTTTCGGCGGCAGTTGTAGCCGAGGATGCTGCTTCATTCGCTTTATCCGTTGCGGTATTGGTATTTAATGTTGCCGTGTCAGCCTTTGCTGCTGCATCATTGGCCTTTCCTGCGGCTATATTGGCTTCAACAGTTGCTTTATCTGCTTCTTCCTTTGCCATATTGGCTGAAGCTGCTGCGGTATCGGCATTCTCGGCTGCGGTATTGGCTATACCGGCTTTTTCCTCCGCCAATGCAGCGGCAGCAACAGCCAATTTGGTCGCTGCATCAGCATCTCCGGCAGATTGAGTTGCTTGACCAGCTGCGGCATTTGCTAAAGCTGCGGCATCATTTGCAGCCTTGGTTGCCGCCTCTGCGCTCACTTTTGCGGTGTTTACATTCGATATAGCAGTATTAGCTTCCTCCTTAATTTGGGACATCTGTTCACGAACCTCTTTTGCCGCATCCGTTGCCGGCTTCATAAGTTCGGCCTTATCAGTCTCTGTCAGATCAGAAAAATGCAGTTTCAATTGATCCACTTCTGCTGGTGTCAGATCGGAAAACTTCATTTTCAATTCTTCACGGTCGAAAATATCCACATATGCACTATCCGGCTCACCTTCGTATTTCATTTGAAGCGTACCGTTCAACTTTCGAAAAACCGGCTTCTCTCCTTTCGGCCCACGAATTTTCTCAATTTCCAACAGATTCTGCCAAGCACCATTAGCTCCTTGTTTCCAAAGGATGTATTTATCGTTTATCCCTAAAAACGCACTAAGGCCGGGATCGCCCTGTTTACCTTTCATTGCAGAGGGCAAAGCACGCTTAGGTCTCCCACCCTGAATGATCAGGATCATATCATTATCGGTTATTGTTCCGGCTGCCGGAAGCAAATTAGCCCTGATTATTTCAAATTCTTCTGCCATATCAATTGAAAACTATTATTCTACCTTGCTCGTCTGCCAATAACCCCAAATCCGGATCCTTCAGCACACGGTAACGAACATCACCGCCGGCATCTATCCAACTCACTACGGGAGCAACAACAGAAATAGTGAATCTTGCCCCTATCCGGTTCTCCAGCCAGACTTCCACAGAAAAGGACGGGCAATCCGTATAGTACACCTGAATGATACCATCCAATGTCTTAATATATAATTCCTGATTTCCTACACCGGATATCTGGCTAAAGAATGCCCGATAATTATTCAGAAACTCTTCCACACTGCCGGCCAACATCCAAAGGGACAGTTTTATTTCCCTATGCTGGGTTTTGATTGTCGAAAGGTCTACCGTACGGCCATCGGTGAACGGCGCCTTAACCGCAGGATATTTCAAGATGTCCTCCTGGTTATCATCCGATCCTATACCGAAGTCTGCAAAGTCTATCCCATTAATCGCATACTGCCCGCGAAGCCCGATACCGCCGGCCGGAGTTGCCGGATAAATGGCATGATTGTCCTCGACAAAAGAAAGTTCAAACACAGATACGTTCTCCCCTGCATTAAATGGCACAGGCTGTTCGTGAGAAGAGCAGACATTGAAGCGTAAGCGGTTGGTCATACCGGCAATAAGATTGAATTCCCGATAGCCCGGTGCGGACAGATCAGCAACAAACTTTCTATACCCAGACCAGAACTGCTCAAGCGTTTCTGCCTTCATGAGGAATTTCAACTTGACGGTCTTAGGTTCGAACTCCACAACCGAGAGATCGGGATCGATTCCGTCGGCTTCCGCCCAGTTGTTATATTTGACTGCCTTACGTTTGGGGTATTTCAGAAGATCATCAAAAGAACCTTCCAATAATTTACATCCCCATTCAGTATATACGTCTTTTCCGTCTATTGTCATAATACACGTGCTGTATGGTCTTTATGAGTTATTACCTTACCGCCAGCGTTCTTTACGAACACCACGGCATAGTTACTCGCATGGATCTCGGCTTCCGCCCCGTGCATCAGGATCACGTTGTAGCGGCCGATCGTATCAAAATGAAGGATTGCCTTGGAACCGGCCAGGAATACCTTCACCGGATTCGTCAGTTTCACGTCCGTCTCGATATAGATTCCCATGCTTTCGGCCTTCTTGCCCCGGAACTCTCGTAATTGTTCCATAGACGGGAAATTATTCTTCGTGCAGAACTCCGTACCCTGCGGTGTCAGCAGAAGGCGCATAAGCTCTTCTTTGTTTTCCGTGCCATGCAACAACCGGCAGGCACCTAACCGGTTTGCTATCTCAAAAAACTCTTTGTCCATCATGTTACATTTTTACTTTTACGTTAATAGTACCTTCCAGGGCATCAACCGTGCCTCTAGTGTTTTCCGATATCTTACCGGCAACCTCTTTGATCTCTCTCGTATTCTCGGCGATCCGATCGGTATTCTTTTCCACTTTATCTGATAGTTCGCGGATGGCCTTCACATCTTCCCAACCTCTGGATTGCATATCATAGATCAGCTTCATTTGTTCCCGGATCGGTTGCATACTGCCGCGGATGTCTTCCAACAGGGCACGGACGGCCCCGGTCTGACCGGCCAACAAGTTTATGCTTTCTTGAGAGGCTTTGGCATATGCGCCTTTCAGGGTATTTTCGGATATATCTTCTTCTTTCTCCGGCTCTTCCACCTTATCTTTCATCAGGCTATCAGCCCAACCGAACTGCCTGTCAATCTCCTTTTGCAGTTCTTCCGCCATGTTATAGATATAATCCTGTTCCCAGCCGGAAAGGACATTGTCGGCATAGAACTCCTTCAGTTTGTCACGAATCTTCTTCATCGCACCGGAAGATTCCGTTGCTGCCTTGATGGATTCTGTGACCATCTGCCGCATCATCTTCTTGACGGTATCTTTCGCCGATTCTGCCCGGTCTTCACCGGAAGCCCATGCTTCGGCTTGTGCGTTAGCGAAGTTGTCAATGGCGGATTTCAAGTCTTCCCCGAAGATGGCATCTTTGGCCTTCTCCTTGTTGTCCGCTATGGCTTCGTTTATCTCGTCAATTTGGCTTTGCCATTCTTTTATCCTATCCTTATCGGTATTCTTTTTATCCTGTTCTTCACGGATTTGTTGTTGGATTAAAACTTTCTGTTGTTCCAACAGTTTGTTCTGCTGATCGATCAATCGGGAAGCATCATTCGAATAAGCCTTCTGAATGGATTTATCCAATTTTTCGTATGATTTATCCAATGTGTCGATCTGATCCTGCAACCGCTGAATACGTTTTTCGTTCTTCTTGTCATGGATTTTGGCGATGGCACCGGCCAAAGATGTAACAACGCCAATGGCAGCACCGGCAGACGCACCGATCGGACCGAACATGGAACCGGCTTTCGCACCGTTCATTGCAGAACTTACAGTGTCCATAGCCACACTGAAACCTTCAGCTATCCCACCGAATACACCACCAAACGAATCTCCGAGCTTCGAAAACGTGTCAGAGAGGAACTGCCCGGTCTGCATAATTTCACTCATGCCCTCTTCTATTTCAGCCAAACCTTCTTTTAACTTCCTGGCATCACTTTCAGAGGTAAAGACTTTTTTTAGACCATTTGAAACTTTATTAAAAGAGGTTTCCATTTGGTCGGCTTCACGGCGGACATTGGCTATTTCATCCTTGATGGCCTTCAACTGATCCGGTGATTTGCGAAGCACATCAAACTGTTCTTTGGTAATACCGAATGAATTATCAGATGAATATTCCCCTCTTTCAAGAAAAGACAAGAATTTTTCCGCTTCATCCGCAATGGCACGAATAGAGGTGATATTCTTTTTACTCATATCATCAAACAGCCGGGTGATAATGGAGGTACTCTTTTGGGCTTCATTATCCACGTCCGCCAGATCTTTCTTCATACCTTCTGCAAGGGAAAGCCGTTCACCTTCCGTTGTGGCCTTTGCTATCTTCTCATTATAAAGCTCCGTGATAGCCTGACGCTTTTCCAAATATGAACCATATTCTTTCAAGTATTCGTTCATGGCGCGTTCTTCTGCTTCAATCTGCTCATGGATAACATCAGATGTCGCATTTCCTAATTTGGCCCCAGCATTGACTTTTGCCATTCGGATCTCAATCGTCTGCTCTTTAGTCAACTTTCCGCCTTGTGCCTCTCTCCATTCTTTTTCTCTTGCACGGATAGTATCCAACTCTCTGTCATAGTCAAGATTCAACTGGGCGATCTTCTTGTCGAAACCTTCTTTCATCAGGTCAATTTCGGATTGCTGGTTTTGACGACGAAGGGATAAAAGTTCCTTTTGAAGTTTTTTCTGTTTCTCAAGTTCTTTCTGATCTACAGGTTTTGCAAACTTCGTCTCTTCTTGTTTTGATTGGCTATTTACCAAAGCCTCTGCTTTTGTACGATCTTTTAATCCTTGTACAACAATCTCTACTGCTTCCTCATGTTCTATCTTTAGCTGCTCATTCCGTTTTCGCAATTTATCTATCATAAGTGCAGAAGCAAATGATGTTGCACCAATTTGCAACTTCTCAAGTTCTGCAATTTGTTTATTATTTTTCTCAATCTCTTCTTCAATGGAATTCACAGTTGCACGTTGTTGTGCCATCATACGATCATCTATCGACTTGGACAACATCTTGTTGACTTCAACCATATCCATTAAAAGGAATTTCTGTAGAGAAAGATTCTTCAATTCATTCGGATAAAGCTCTTGTAACTTTTTATAAGCTTCAACCTTTTGCAAAGTGGACTTATTTTCATCTTGCAACACACCCAACATTTCTTCCGTCTGACTTCTCATTCCGTCAGACCATTCTCTCATTTCTGCGACTCTCTTATTATGAGCAGCCAATGCCTTTTCCGAAGCTGTAGCCTGTGTCGCAAGTTTGAATATTGCATATCCCAATGCGGTAACACTTGCCACAGCTAATACATATGGATTTGCAAGAGCTGCCTTTCCTGCCGCCAACATAGCAACAGCCTGTTTTCTTAAAGCACCGGTAAGTAATGCTGTAGCTGTCGTATGTTGAATTGTCGCTAATCGGCTTAGAGCAGATGATTTTACATACGAATGTTGAGCTACCTGAACTAATAGAATAGCTGTTTTATATGAAAGAAAAGCTCCAGCTGCATTTTTTACCAACGATTCAAGGTTTGATATTGTACCTTCTATATCGTTATTCTCAAATGCTTCATTAAAAGCCTTGGCAATATCGGAGACTTCTTTCAGAATCTTCTCTCCCAAAGGACGCAAATAGGCCTGTACATTATTAGCCAACAATGTAAGCTGATTGTCTGCAGCATCTTTCATCTTCTCAAACGCGGCTTCCGTAGCTCCTAAAGAGTTCTGTAACTCTCCGAGATCACTCGCTGCCGACTTAGCATTCTTTCCGGTCAAAGCCAATGTTGCAGCCAATCCTTCATCCGTACCGAGCATTTCCTTCATCTTAGAAGCAGAACCGCCAGCCTTCTCGTTAATCAACTGCAATGCTTCCTGGAAAGTACGCCCTTGAAAAGCGGCATCCCCAAGTTCTCCGGCAGTACCCTGGATAGCAGCCCGGATTTGGGTCATTGCCTGCGCTGTCGGCGTACCCTGTTTGGTCAATGAAGCGACTGCACCCAACACCTGATCAATACTGATCCCGTATGCGGCCGCAATAGGCGCAACCTGGGCTATGGAGGCTCCTAATTCGCCAAATGTAGTCTTACCCAATCGGACAGTTGTAAAAAGCTGATCCGAGACTGTACCAGCCTCCTCTGCTGACATCTTATAAGCATTCAGGATCGTTGTAACAGCATCGGCTGCCGTCTCGGTTTCTGTAAGCCCTCCCACGGCTGCTTTAGCCGAAACTTCTAGAATCTTCATACCATCTGCCCCATCATGACCGGCAGAAACGATACTATAGAGTGCTTTGGCGGCCTCCGGAGCCTTAATCGGTATCTCTTGGGTTATGGACATAACCTGATTCATAAAACCGGTCATATCATCCGTCACCTGTGTGGAAATGGTTGCCACTTCCAGCATGTTCTTCCGGAACTCTTTTTCAAAGTCGTATGAGCTTTTTGCAGCTTGTGCAAAAGCAGTTGCCGCACTGATACCGATACCACTGAATATATCAAAAGAGGTAATCTCACTTGCCAGAGTCTTGATAATTCCCATAGCCTCGCGTTTCCCCTCGTAAAAGCCAGAGTTATCAAATCCTGTCGCAACATATAGCGCTCCCTCCCTATTTCTAATTCCCATAATGCGTTTATGGTAAAATATAAACTAAAAGCATTTGTATTCAGGAATCTTTTGTATATTTGCTGTATGAGTCCAACGGTTTTTTATAAAAATGGAATGCGTTTCTTTTTCTTCTCTTTAGAAGAAAACAGAATGCATATACATATCAGACAGGCAGAAAAAAAGGCTAAAATTTGGATAGAACCTTCTATTTCTTTAGCTGAGAATAAAGGTTTTTCTTCAACTGAAATTTCAAACATACTAAAGGAGGTACAAAAACATGAGCACATTATTAGAGAAAAATGGAACAACCACCGCGGAAGTAACAATGATTAATGCACGCGGTATCCTCCTTTTCGTAGGAGGAAAGGAATATTATCTATCGTATGACAGATATCCTTGGTTTAGAAATGCAAAAGTTTCGGATGTATTGGATGTAACCATGCCGGATGAAGAATCGTTGCGTTGGGATGCAATCGATGTGGATCTTGAGATCGACAGCATAATTCATCCGGAACGTTACCCGATATCTTTTTAACGAACAAAGCCCTGCTAACTTCACAGTCCGCAGGGCTTTCTTACTACCAAACAAATCAAAATTTATCACTATGACAAACCCTTTTCTCTACTCTCAATATAATATATAGTCATGCAGATAAAACTTTCTTTATCCGTTTCACATGGCCAGTATCGAAGTCAACCATTTCAACCCATTCTCCATCTTCCTCTTTAATTGACGTATCTTCCGAATGAAAATCTTTGGCCCTTCGATTAATCAAATAACCACGTTCACGAAGCATGCCGACCAACAAAACAAAGCTGCTATCCAATATTTGTTCATGAGAATAGCCGAAAGCCTCGTTGCAGGTCACTAAGAACATGAAGCTGCTTTGAGGGCCTTCTTCTTCCATGTCTCGCTGTTTTTCTGAAGGGCTATTATCTCCACTTCGCTTAACGGGCTCACAGCTTCCAGCGCTATGATAGTACGAGAAAAAGGGTTACAGCCTATCCGGTACAAGACGGCATTCAGAAGGATATAGATATCCTCCCATGTACAGTTGTCTTTCAGAACTTCCCGGAACCAGGCCGGCATATCACCTTTCTTATTATGAATGCCAAGACATACGATTTCAAAGATAAGTTCGTCATATTTGGCTATCAGTTCGGCGACCTGATTGGAAAATCCTTTATTCTTATCAGCAATCAAAACCTCTCTATCCTCTTTATCGATATAAAGCAAAAGAGGCTTTATTCGAAACCAGGTGCGGACAGTGATCGGGGTTATGGCGATACTATCCCCTACCGTCTTTCCTTCCGGTAATGATTCAAGCCGGGTAAATTCAAACGGAATGGTTACCGGCTGACAAGAAACGGATTCACTTTCTAACTGGAGTACTTGTTTTACACTCATATTTTCGATTAAAATATAAAAGCCCCGGATAGTTCCGAGGCTTTCGATAACCTAAACAACAGTCCTTAATTATTCTGCTGCTTGTACGGCTTCTGTTTCTGTGCTTGTCTTCTCTCCGGAATACAAACCGTTTGCCATAAACTTGACAAGGATTTTATCGCCTTCATTTTCCGGCTGGATCATATAACTGTCACCAATAGCCCCCTCAATATCTTGGGCTTCTCCCTGGCCATCCACTTTACGTTGCCATTGGAAATCACCGGTCGCTTCCGCTGGTGTCAAGGTGGCCATAAGCGTTTCACCAACTTTGGGTGTACCGGTGATTGCAACTGCCGTTACCGGAGTAAGGGTTACATTCATCACCGCCCGACCGAACGAAGATCGTTGCTGCCCAGCAGAGGTAATTGCTGCCAAACGGGTACATTTAACTAGCAAAAGGTCTGTTTGTTCTGAAGACGGAGCCTGACTCAAGCGGGCACTGACTTTACAAATGGCAAATGTATATTCCGTATACTTACCTTTGTACGGTGTTGTCTGTATCTTGAACGATTTGCGGATATTTGGAATATCAATCGGAGCATTCCACTTACCACCACTTACAGAACCACCACAAAACGCGAGCATCTCCTGAGCTGTCGGCGACGGGATAGCAAATTCAAAACTATCCGGGTCGCCAGCTTTATCGAATGACTCCCAGGGATCTTTCATCCCTTCCGCACGGAAATCGACAGAGGTCGCTTCATTGAAATTAAAAGCAACTGAGCCTTCATGAACGATCGGACACTGTGTATAAATAGAGGCCGGAACACCATCACCGGGGTCACCATATCCTAAGAAGGATACGCCTACCGCCAAACTTCTTTCATTAGCCATATTCTTAATCTATTTCTGTTATTACTTCAAATCTTATATTCGTACAATCGAAGCCTTCTTTTGCTTCGCCAAGAGGTTCGGACCATACGATCCGAGATTTCCAATACATGCCGAAAGGAGGTGTGATATTTCGTAGTGCAGACTTAACTTTTCGTGTCACTCCTTTCATTAACTGACGGTCAGGCATACCGTTCTTCTGCTTTTTCACAAATACATTGATATTGACCGAACCTTTATTCACAACATCTGTTTCATTTAGTGTAAGCATTCGGATTGTGATGTGATTCTTTGTCTCACCATCACCAGAGCAATCTTTGTACAAGATAAAGCCGGTACTGACCGGTTCAACTGCATCATACACGATATCTACTATATCAAACTGATCAGCCATATCAATATCCTTTCTCCGCTAGTTTGTTGAATAATATCCGACTCTGTTTCTTAATCCATTCTTCGGTATGGTCGGAAGCAACAGAGATAACATCCAGGTTGTCGATTGCTTCCACATAAACAGCGTATGGCATGGCGGCTACCCCAATCAATACCCAACCTCTCTTATAAAGAGGTATCAGCTCGGAAACCAACCGTTTCGCTTCACGTATACCTGTCTGTTTATCTGTTCCCGATGTGGATTGTTTGTAATTCTCAGTCAATATATCGCCATCCTTGACGATCACATAACCGATAGAGCTACGGAGGTTACCAGTATGATCCTGATAGTTTCCTTTCTTTCGGGCAATCTTCACGAACTCTTCCCCGGCACGTTGCAATAATTTGTATATCCGCTCTTCCGCCCGGTCCACAAAATAATCAAACCAACGTTCTACTTCTCTATCGCTCCACATCGGAGTCAAACCACCTTTCCTTGCCATCGCTATACATAAATTACAGAGTGAGTCTGAAACGGCTCCCAACAGATAATATCCACATCGAGAGCGATACTATCAATCCGGATATGCTTCGCATTTTCCACAGGACGGGCCTTTGTCGAGAACTCACCGTGTACGATAAATTCCTTCCCATCGACATTCCGCTTCAATTGCTGTCCGCTATTGGATGGAAAGTATTGCCCTGTAACCTCTATTTCCGTCGGTTCTCCGGCAACCCATTCCCCTTTTACCAATTGTCCGGATTGGATTGTTACTATCGCTTTATGTGAATACCGTCTTACCATCTGTTTTGCGCCCTTCCTTTTGGAACTTCAATCTTATTCCCGATCAGTTCTGCTTTCTCCGGTTCTCCACCTTCCCTATACAGCCGTTTTGCCGTAGCGTCATACCAGGAACGGGGATATGTGATAGAAAGCTTGTTTTCGGTAAAGTCTGGCAGACCACCGACCATGGAATAAAGGTCGGCAGCCACCAGCTTTTGTTTTTGAATATCGATCGTCTTACTATCTTCTGTACCTTCAAAACCGCGTCCCGGCAAAACGACGTTATCCAAAAAATCTTCACAATCCGCGAGACCGGGATAAGCTAGTATTGTATCTCGAATCGTCTTAGCCATGATTGTTATTCTCCGTTTTCAGTATCCTGAATCGTTTGATCTTCCGGTTCAACAGTTTCACCTAAGAATGTTGCCGGGATATCATCCGTACCTTCAGTATCTTCAGATGCGTTCCAATCCTTGCCGTCCACCTTCATAATGAACATGGCATCCGGATCATTTACGACAGGAATAGCATTTGCTTCTGCCTTCGTCCATTCCTTGAACGGTTCCAGTTCTGACCATTTGGTTACCAATACCCAATCCTGTTTTACCATGAGGGCAATCTTCTGCAAGGTAGCGGAAGATTCGGCTGCAATCGGTCCGTGTTGGATATCACCAACCTTCAAATCCTCCAAGAAACATACACGTTTACGCTCCCACGGATTGATCGTCTTACGACGATGAGCCTTGTCCTCGATACGGACAGACGGATTCACAGTAATGATCTTCACCGGGATTTCCTGTTCGGCCAGATACTCGTTGATAAGATTTTTCGTCACCAATATTTTTGAAGACGAATTAACCCATGCCTTCAATGTGTCGAATGTTGATTTCTGCTTCTTCAACAAAGAGAAGTCAGCCACGTGCATCACTACATAGCGAATCGTTACTCCCTCGGCAGAAGCAGCAACAACCGTATCTTCGATATCCTGCAAGCCGTTAGCCGTTGAAGCGTTGCTCCAATCTACAGAAGATTTACGCTGGTTCTTCTTCGGCATACCGCAACCAACAAACTCAGCCGTAACGACACCGCCATTATTCTTTGCCGACAAATGGAAACCCGCACGGCTCATGAGCTGCATACACCACCATTCGAAACGGGCACGGACGGAGTTATACACGAAATCCTGATCCTTGAAAGCCAGGTTCAGCAATGCCAATTGGTCTGCGTCACCCTGTGCGTCACGTTCCAACTGTTTGTACTCGTTGTAATCACTTTCGTTCATACCACGCTTAACGGCTGTCTTTGGAATATCACCGGACAACTTGCTGATTACCTCGCGCGTCTTCTGCGGAGCGGAAGCGTCAAAAGAGATCACATCTGCCATTACCGGAGCACCCTTCTCACCGGTCAGTGTCTCCCACTTCAACGAAGTCTTTCTTTTCACCCCGAAGAAGTTCGGGAAAACGACTGGTTTCACATAGCGGGTATTCAAACGAGCCGCCATGTTCTTTTTATTCACCTGTTTAATTAAACTTCTTTCCATATATCAGATTTTAATGGATTACACAAAACGGATAAACGACATTAATGCCTTTAAGTCCTTATCTACCGGGAACGGCATACAGGATTCGTTTACCGTACCTCTTACCAATAACCCGGACTGCTGGTTAGCTACAGTCAAGTCGACTTTATTCATCGTGACGACCAATTCGCCATCATAAGGTAACTTGGCGGCTTTCGCAGCCTGCTTGTCTTTAGCCTGAACCAATACTTGACCTTTTGTTGCAGCCCCAATCGTTGCTGCCAGCGTAATCGTATCGAAATCCGCATTACTCTTATCAATAGCTGTGATCTTATCGGAAGCGCCAGTCAAAGCGCCACCAATCGTCACGAAGTCACCCACACCGAACAGATGATTCTTGGCCACCTTATAAGTTGTTTCACTACCTGCATCGGAAGCCATTGCCGTCTTCAATACATGATACAGCCCTGTTTCCGGATCTTTTACTACTATTACAATCGGAGGCAGTTCGTCCAACGCCTTGCCATTGAACAAAGCGTTCTGCAAGTCTCTGCGATCAATCGTCCCACCACCGATCACATCCTCAATAATCTTTTCAATTCCGGGAGGATACTGGAATTCTCTTTCTCTCTTTCTGTACATAATGCTACACTTTATTTGATTATTCAATACCCAGGTTTACCACACCGGGATTATTTGCACTATTATCGACGTCCTGATCCATCAGCTTCGCCCAATCCGCTTCGGAACGGTCCTGAAGATTTACGGAACCGGGAGCGTAATCGCCACGAGCCACAGCATCATCGATCGCCTTTTGCTGGATTCCGGTATATTCTTCGGATAGTGTCTTGATCTGATCCTCAATAGACGTTTCAGAAGCCAAATCCACACGTCCCAGCCAGCTGTCCGGAAGACCGGCATCTTTCAACTGCTTACGGACTATTTCTTTTTTGGCTTCGTTTGCCGAGTTAGTAATGGAATCACCCACCTTTTTAGCCATATCATCGACACTCTTCTTCATACTTTCCAGATAAGCTTTTACTTCCGGGCTAAGATCCTTCAACAGCTCTTCTTCCGTTTTCTTATTCTTATCCGGATCTTCCACCGGTTTACCGTCTTTTAATCCATGTTTTGCTTCGTATGCAGCGACCGCAGCCGTTTCAGCCGTAGTCTTAGCTTCATTCTCTGCCTCCTGGATAGCCGGAAGGATATTTTCTTTGAACAGGTCCACAAAAGCCTCCATTCCTTCAGCTTTCTCTATTTTGAACGTCTTCTGAATACGTTCCGCATACTTCTCCGGCACGCCTTTCGTCTTACATGCCGCCTTGATTAAATCTAAAATTGTCATAAGAGTTTTCTGTTTAAAATATAAGGGAGGGAAAGTTTTTTCTTGCAGGATTCAGAATAAGTGTTCATCTTTGTGGTGTCCTAAATTCTCAGATGGCGGGTAACCGCTGAACATATTTTTGTATTGGTACTCTTGTACCCATACATGAACATATAACATAACGGTTTCGTACCCCCTTGATATGGCTTAATGGCCATAACTGCCATCTGAGGTGTAGGACAAAGGGACAGGCGAAACCGTTCTTTTGTCTATCCACTTACAACAAACAATATTCAATCATGTCCAAACTCAGAGAAAATTGTTTGTCGGGAAATAATAGTACCCAACAACCAACGGCCCAACCCTCCGAAATGGGTAAGTACCCCACTCCTGAACTACAAGCCGCATTCAATACCGGCCGAGAAATCGGAAGAACCGAAGGAATGCTATACTACATCAAACATGCTTCCGAAAATATGCAAAAGGAAGCTGAGAAATTAAATTCGAAATTGCAGACGCAAAAAGCGAAAGGATAGAAGGTATCGCCATCTGCTTCCGGAAAAAGTTTTTCTGATTTATATATTATCTCAGAAAGACGTTACGTGGCAGTTGCGTCAGTAAGAAATTTGAGGGCATCGGGTGTATTCTGTAAACTGCCACTTTACTACAGAATCCCCTTTGCCCTCGCTTTTTTCGGAAATATGAAAAATTTATCATTTAACGTAAAAGAGATTGCGAAAGTAAACAATGTGGCTATCATGGCTAGTAATGATCCTAATCAACTAGTTCCCATCAAACCTATTTGTGATGCTCTTGGCATAGACGCCAAAGCTCAACGTAATAGAATTGATCGTGATGAAATATTAAGTTCAACCGGGGTCATCATGACCTCGGTTGCCGCAGACGGGAAAGAACGTGAAATGTACTGCATTCCTATCCGATACGTTTTTGGATGGTTATTTTCAATTGATACTAATCGAGTTGATGAAGAAGTAAGACCTTCCGTCATTAAATACAAAATGCAGTGTTACGATACATTGTATGATCATTTCGCCTCTTACGCCAGCTTCGTCAATCAAAAGCAGAAACGACAAGCAGAAGACTGGGCCCGTATCCAAATCCTCAAAAAGGAGTTCCATGAAGCGAAGAACAAACTAGCCAAAGCTACAAAGCAAATGAACATGACAGTCGATTACTCATTTGAACAATGGAAGGCCAACGGGAAACAGCTTATTCTCGACTTTGACGATTAAATTTCCAAAATCGTTAGACAATTAGGAGATAATTTATATTTTTGCAGAAAGAAGTGGTTTACAAACAAGTCCTCGGATTACAGTTCCGAGGGGGGCTATTTGAAAATCATTCTTCTAAAAACATAAAGTAGTCTGATAGATTCAGCCGTGGATTGTAGTTCTACGGTGATGGTCTATCGGGCTACTTCTTTTTTATGCCAGTCAAGACCTTATCACTATCCGATATACTATAAAGGACGGCATTCCCGGTTATATCTTCTCTAACAATAATCCAACTTTTCTCTCCGTTCAACTCAATTTCAAAAACATGAGAATATTTAATCATAGGATTATCCTTATGGTATTCAGTATACCCCTTGTAATCCGAACCGGCAAATATCGCTCCTATATTTTTTATCAATTCGTTCTTCTCTTTCTTGAACTTATGAGGCTGATTCAAGAACTCTTTGATAGACTTTCCTGTCATTTTAACTCGTACCGGAAAATCTTTATGAGAGAATGAGCCATTCAATAAAGACTGCTTTGCCCAATTTTGCAGCTCTTTCGTTCTATCTTTTGAATATTGGATTGAAATACTATCTCTTTCAATCTTTCCATCCCCCAGCAACCATTCCGCAAACTCCTCATGATCCATCATGACCGGCGTAGCTATACAGATGCAGAACGGATGCCAGCCCGTAAACTTAAAATCCTTCGAGTATTGGCCAGCCTTTGCATCACACACAGGACACGGACCGTGATTCGATGGTGAACGTTCCACCTCATAACCAGTCACGAAGTCCATTTTCTGCCAACGTTCGTAATCGGCAGTTCGAAAAGCCTTATTGGTCTCCGTTGCTGCTAAACGTAGGGCGTTTTTGTAAGACGAACGATAAACACCCTGTCCTGGATGATAGTCTTTCATTGGCTGGGATAGAACCAGCTTCCCATTCGCATCCCTTACCCGTCGGAAACGACGGTTGGGTTCGTTTAGCAATTGCCGTATATCTTGGCTGATCAACGCCGACGGACGACCGGAAGACAATCCGGAAGAAAGGTAATACTCCAGATTGTCCATGGCCCCATCCGTTATGTCCCAGACACGGGAGGATATGGTTTTACCAAATTCATCTTTACGTTTCAATAAAGTATTCAGCGCATCGGCATTCCGGGAAAACAATTTTTCCCTTAGCGTAGTGGAGATAGCCATATCCTTAATATAGCCCGTTACCAATTCATCCGCTTTCCTATTGCCTAAATTCCATACATCGGTAACTGTATTGGATATATTGCTTACGAGCTGCGTGTGTAAATCATCCAATAGCCGTTCGATTTGCCTCTCAATAGTAGCATTACCTATCCATACCCGGTCGCCGCCATGATCCGACCATTTAGCCAAAAGAGGTCCGACCCTACGGACAAATTCGTCAAACGAATACTTTATGCTGCCTTGTTGCCGGAACAGACGTTGCAGGAATTGTCGCTCATGAAATGATAGTTCTTTCATTCTCCATATCCCATTGTCAGACCAACCATGTTATTACGTTGCGCAGCCGTATCCTCCTCTTCCTTCATCAGCTTCATTTCTTCGTCCAAGTCTTCTGTTAGCGGAGAATGAGCCGTAACCGTGCGCTGAGCGTTAATCGGTTTGCCACCATTGGCAATAGATAGGGTTTGCAGGGTTTCAGCCAAATCTTCCGGCAAAATGGAACCAAATTCCACATCGATCAGGTTGTTCACCAATTGAGGACGGTACTTGATGTTGGTAATATTGCATATCCCAGCCAACACGACCGACACGCAACGCTGAACCACCGGACCGAACGTTTCCATGTTCTCACTCGCCTTGATAGTTGCATCCATCAGCATGAATTTACGAGCGACACCGGACAGGTTGCCAATGCCTTTCAAGTTATCAAAAGAAAGATCCGGCGTAGATGTACCAGCAAATTGTTCGTTTTTCGTTTCTTCCAATTCTTTATCTACAGATGGCTGGGAGCCAGTCCATGTCAAATAATCGGCATCGCCATGATATTCCTTGCCAGATACTTCATCGACCTTAATGGGGAAATTAAGGTCTTTCCCGGTTGTTTCCTTAGAAGGTAAATCGGAATCGCCATACGTTTTCAAGATTGGTTCCGCAAAGTAGTCGTTAGTGTCGGCCATACGGGACAAACGCATTTCCCGCGCATCCATGATACCGGCAACCTCGTCCCATTCCGGTTGGAAAACATCTGCATACACGACCGGAATCTTTCCGAATAGATTGGGAATCTCTTTTATTACCCAGCCACCCATTTCATCGATAGCCGTAATAATCTTATCTGCCGTCCAGATTGTACAACTGTTCCGGATCATACCATTAGAGTTCACTTGGTAACGATGAATAAAGGCATCCATATCGTCGTTATCATCGAAGTGGGGATAAAATTCAGAGAAAGTATTTTCATTACGGGGAACGGAAAGCGTTTTCACCTTCAACTCCGTAATCAAGTTGCCGTCTAATCCTTTGGAAGTATACGGATAGAACACAAGAGCAGCCTTACTTTCAGAAAGCACCTTACGAGCGAACGACTTCAAGACGGATTGCATTTTTAATCGGCGTTCCCATACACGTTTGAATTCTTGAAAACCATCGTTCTGATCAGTTCCCGTAATCGTCATTTGCCCGCCAAACAAGAAAGCGACAGAGGTACGCACCTCCTTTTTCGGGAAGTTGGTAACGATACGTGCTACATCTACGATCTTATCTTCCAGTCGTAACGGCTCACCATTCTTATCTTTCAAGGTTTCCGAATAGACAGCCAACCGTTTCGGTTCACGCCAACCGACAGAGGTTTTACGTCGCCGGCGCTCACCGTGGTATTCTCTGTAATATTCTCTTGGTTCCCGGTATTCAATCGTATCGACACATAACGTACTGACTACCTGCCCGAAATCTTCATTTGCAAGAATGTCGTTTATACTTGGCATAATCGTTTTATGCTAAAATATAAAAGCAAATGTTTTTTCGCTGTCAATACGGCCAGTCTAAACAAGTTCACTTTGAAATGTAAAAACCGAGAACAGATATCAAAACGCAAGTATGTGATAGAAAAATATCGGGATTTTATCTAATACGTGTTACAAATATCGGAAAAACACTTTCATTTTGCCACTTATCGTCCTCTTGCGACCCGACGTACAGAGTTAGCCTTACATAACCCGATGAACTCTACATTCTCGGCAAGGATCGTCATACCGTCCGGTGCATCATCATGCTTGTTGCCACCTTCTTTCTTATAGCTGGTAAGCGCTTTCATAAATCGGTCATAGTCCGAACCTTTCTTATACTCACATTCTTCCAGGAAATAACAATGCTTCTTAATCCAACCAGACTTCAACAAGATACGTGTATCCTTATTGGCTGTTGTCGGTTTCGCCTGAATGATACATTTTTCATTCTTTGCCTTTACAGCCTTACGGACATTCAGAGCAAACAGACGGCCGCCGTTATTGCTTTCGATACGCATATTGTCGCAGCGGGTGTCAAGAATCAAGGAAACCAACTTCGGTTCGGTAATCTCGACATTGTCTTTCGTAAACAGGACATCGGTAATGAAATACTTTGTACCGAATACTTTGGCAATCGGTGCACAGAAATCGTCGTCTCCTTCGTCGGCCACATCGGTAGCACCGATCACGCCATCCGGCTGTTTACCTTCGATATCTGCCAGCTTGAAGCGGTTCAATTCTGATTTTGGGAACAACAACCCAATAGCCTCGATCGGTTCCTGCATATACTCGGCACACCAGATGGAATCGTCCGTTTCCTCCCGCAATTCGTGATAATACTCCGTTGTATGCACATCCTCACAGAAAGAACAATCGTTCTCATCCAATGCGGCAATACGGATAATCTCGTCATACTTCCCCATTTCCTCCATACGACCAAGAACATCCGTAGCCGACCAACGGGTACCGATGTCGATCGAACAACAGTTCCCCTCGATACGGGAATCATGTGTTCCCTGCTTCCAAGACCAGACCTTTTCGTTATTGGTGTCAGATAGTGCATCTTCCAAACTCTTATACAAGTCGTCGGTCATGGCCAACATAGACGCACCGAAACCGATTACCGTACCGCCTACACCGGCCCCGAAGTAACTTACCTGCCGGGCAGTGTCCAAACTCCAACCATGAACGTTCTGCTTATCCCCTCGCAATTGCACATCCGGGAATATCTCTTTGAACCGGGAAGAGCGGACAATATCGCGCGTGTCATACGACAGCTTGTTATACAGCGTATCGGAACAGCAGTTGCGCATGACCGACTCTTCCGGGAAATGGCCAAGCATCCACGAAATGAACAAGGATGATATATAGGACTTCCCGGCACGTGGCGGCATGGAGACGGCCAGCCGACGAATCACACCCGACAAATACGATTCGTACACCCGCGTAAAAGCGTCCGCCACCTTCTTCAAAAACAAACGCTTAGCGAAGAACTTAGGATCATGATATAAACAATAGGCCCAGAAATCATTCCGAGCCTCCCGTTTGCGCAATATGGTCGCAGCCTTCGCCTGCCTGATCAATATTTCTCTCTTACTCCTTTTCACCACGGATAATTGCTGCTAGTTCTTCATCTGACATCGATTCCAATTCATCACCCAGTTTGACCTGGTTCTCCACTTCTTTCTTATCACGCCACTTGCCAGGTTGCCGGTTCTTCAGCCAGAAAATGGCGGCAGTTGTATCCGGAGGGTAATGTTCGATATACTCCACCTTATCCGTAATCTTACCCTCGTTGGTAGCGAACTTCGTCGCTCTGGCATCGTAACCAATCGCACGGCTATAAAGTCTCGATGCTACATTTGCATCTGCTACAGCTTTTCCCTTTTTTAAGGACTCAAGAAATTGAGGAAACTTCTTCTTCCAACTATTCAACGTTTGTTCCGAAACAGAGAAGAATTCAGCAATCTCCTTATCTGTTGCACCTAACAGACAAAGTTTTAGAGCCTGCTCTGCATATTCTTCTCTATATTCAGACTTACGCCCCCTACTTTTCTTTTTTACTTCATTCTTCTCTGACATACCTAACCAAAACTAACGAATCGGGACAATTCCGCCTTCAACTCAGGTAAACTTCCATTATCTAAATAGAAAGAAGAGCGCATTTTACCTTCTTTCTTTACACCACGCATTGACTTACACAAGTGTTCTCCCTCTAGCACTATACCCATTGCCAAAGGTGGATATTCCGAACCTAACGCTTCTTGAATCATCATAATGATATCTTTCGCCAATCGCTCTTGTACCTGTAATCGTGCCGCACAATAATCAACAACACGACCAACTTTCGATATGCCCAATATCTTACCTTTGGGATTAGGAATATAAGCAAACCAATACTTCCCAAAGAAAGGCATCATGTGATGTTCACACATTGAATAAAATCCACCTGAATCTGCGATAACACTATTACAAGAAAGACCATCCACTCCATTAGGAAAAACCGTTATTTTAGGCACCTGTGCCAGATCATATCCACGAAAAATCTCTTTCCACATTCTTATGATACGATCCGGTGTTCCCTTCAAACCTTCCCTACAAGGGTCTTCACCAATAAAAGAAAGAATTGTTCTTATCGCACATTCAATATCTTGTGTATTTGTAGACTTAATTTCCATTTCGGATGCTCTTTAATATAATTAATAACTTCCTTCGTATTCTGACCGGAACAAGGCTGCAAATAATATACTCCTGCTGAATATTTATCATATTGCGACATATCCTGTCCGATATAAACTACCTTCAATTCATTCGGGTTAATCACGACAGTTTTACCTCCATCTTTCGGGGAACACGTAATCCAGTCTATATTTACAGGTGGAACCAAAGTTCCATTTGTCTCAATCTGAACAAATCGGCCAGTGGCCTTGATCTTATCAACCAAGTCATATGTAACCTGCATACAAGGTTCTCCACCTGTCAATACAACATGTAAAACTGGATAACGATTTATTTCTGCAATAATATCATCATCACTTAACATCTTGCCTTCTTTGTGTTCTGTATCACAGAACGGACACCTCAAGTTACATCCAGAGAAGCGAACAAAAACAGTCGGTGTACCGGTAAAATACCCCTCTCCCTGGATACTGTAAAAAATCTCATTTATCTTTTTCATACCACGCTATATTATTCTCCGATTCCTGGACCATCACTTTAAAACATTGAGGTATCTGATTACAGATCCATTTCGCAATATTTTCCGCTGTCGGATTAAACGATAATACCTCATTCAAGTTCTTATGATCCAATTTTTCCTGAATCATTTGCTTAATATGGGCGAAGTCGACAACCATACCATCTGGATTCAACTGCTTAGATCTACACCAAACAATTACAATCCAATTATGTCCATGCAAATTCTCACACTTACTCGTATAAGAGAGATTCAAACGATGAGACGCTGATATCTCAAGACGTTTCCTTACTGTATACATAGATTTATCGATAAAGAGTTAATATTTGTCTTATCTCTTCCTCCTCCCGTTTCCGACCATACTCGCCAGATTCGATTAAAGGAAGTATTTCACGCTTTATATAAGATATATTCTTGTCTATTACTTCTCTGGGGAACGGATATCCGTTCAATGCAAAAGCAATGAATTTGCGGAAACACGGTTTACAGTTCCAACATTCGTGCCCATCAACAGGAGCATAACAACTGAACGACGAACTAAACGCTTCATTAATACTGCCTCCTTGAATTATATATTGCTTCAACAACTCTGTCTTAGTATATGCTTTATAATCCAAATTTATCCTGATCGTTCGTTTCTCAGTCCAATGTTGTTTCTGATAGAGATATCCGAGTAACTCCTCGTACAATTCGGCAAATACAGGTGATTTATCAAGAACCCGGTCACCGGCTGTCGCTCCCAAACAGATTTCGTCGCCATAATTCGTTGCGATACCAATCAAATACATATTTCGAAGAGGAATAATCTTATCCTCACGTTCCCATTTTGATAAATCCAACTTTTCAATAACAATATCATCCGGAAGACGTTTCATTTCTTCTTTCGAATAACGGGTATTCATATCAATATAAAGCCTTATATCCGGTTTCCAGAGTTTATCAATCAACCAGCTATCCATGCCTCCTGAATACAGAAGGACTTTCTTATTATAAGTATTGTTCTGCATACCTTTGAAATTTTATCCATTCATTAAAATTGTGTCTATTCGATAAATCATGATTCTTAGCCCGCATTCCTTTTGGGGGATTACGATATACCATTTGCTTTCCATTAAAGAAATAAATTTGCCCAAATCTGGAACCAGACAACCAGGTCGTACTATCAACACTATCAAACTTCAAAAAAGGAAGAAGTGTCGTATTTGTAAATCCAAGCCCATGAATACGAGTACCGGCAGAATGAGCTTGATCGATAAACCACTTTAATATCATAGGATTCTCTCTTATCCGCCGACCTTCTTCCATTGCCGAAGTCGTACCAATCGCAACATAAGGATACTCCTCACACATCCGAATAAAATATTCCTTCCCTCGACTTGCATGCCAAACAGGAATAGGCTGCCGTCCTATACGATCTTCCAAGTATCTACGATAATATTCGACTTTCTCCAGTCCAACGACAACGTCTATATCCAGCTCAAAGAAACGTTGAATGTTATTCTTTAAAACAAAGTCGGCATATTTCTTAACATAGCCATCCCAGTCAAAACTATCATTCTTCCCAGAAAAAGCAGAAAACGCCCCGCTATCAAGAATATGCTTCTCTTGACAGACATAACTACCATAATGCCCTGATTTATGCTCCCAAAAAGAACTTAAAAGATAGATATCTTTCGTGTCGAGATTCCACCGTTTGGCACAATACTTATAACCGGCAAGGTATAAAATCATAACTCTATCTCCTTCCCACAATGGGGACAAATCATAGTCTTTCTCTTATTCTCCACCTTGTCTGCTCCCTCAAAAAAACGATCCACATCTGTCGGCATATCATCAAATGGAAGCTCCAACTCCCAATCACCAAGTTCGTCAATACCAAAATCTTCAACTACAGCTGCAAAATCGAACATAGAAGTATCTGATGTATGGTTATCAGCCAGAGCCAAAAGCTTTCTTTTTTCATCCTCTGTAGACAAATCCGTTCTTCTGATCGCTATCAATTCATTTCCATCAGACTCTACAATTCGGACTTTCAACCCCAGTTCTAAAGCCTGCTCATAAACGCCATTCCCGGCAATAATAACATCGTTCTTATCCAGAAGAATAGAACGACCGGTTCCACAGTCCTCCAGGCTCTTTTTAATAAGTCTTTTATTCTTATCCGTGTGGATACGATAATTCCGAGGGTCATACTTCAATTCAGCCATAACTTTTATTCTAAAATATAACAGAGAAATCTATTAACCTAAATACAGTTGCAGTTCCCGGATAGCCTGTTCCACGCTCCGAACAATCACATACTTACTACCCGCCATCTCAACCTGGCGTTGGTATTCCTTTTGCTCTGCAGACTGTTTACCTGTAGATGTCTTGAACTCTAGACAAAGAGAAGCATATCCCTTTTTCGGTATCTGAAGGATTACATCGGCCACTCCACGTTTAACGCCTTGGCGCTTCATATTAGCCGCTTCTATTTTATGCCGGCTACCACCGTTCGGGACAGCAAAAAGAAGTCGATCCGGTAGGTTCGGGAAGAATAAAGGAACCTTATTGAAAAACTCCGACTGAATCCGAGCTTCTTCGTTATCATGGTGTTGCTTTTGTTTTGGAGGGTTCTTTTTATCAGAGTAGCAATTATAACAGATATACCCTTCTTCAGTTTTGATCACAGAAACTGTTTCCCGGCCACAAGCTATACATTTTTGCGTTTTCATATCTTAATTTCATATAAGATATAAAGAATAGAAAAAAAGCCCTTGGTAATCCTGAGGGCTTTCTTAGCTCACTTCTTTCGTGATTTGAGCCTAATCGGTTCCACTTCTCACCAGTTCCGGACGGAAACCGTTTATCCGAAGCCAGTATTTGAATTGTTGTTTATTCATTTTTTGTACATTTGCTAAGATTAAAAATTTACCGTTTATGGAAATTGCATCTTTTATAATATCTATTATTGCAATAGTTGTTACTGTTTGGAGCTTCATTCGACAATACTTTTATAAAAAAGAAGGAGTATTGCTGACTATATCTGATGCCTTAGTTGTAGACGACAAACTCAGAGTATTGCTATTGTACACAAATATTGGTAACCAAATGTCTACAATCACAAATGCCTCCATACAGTTGGGGGAAGATGAAAAAATATCTCTTGAATATCTTAATCATCAAGTAAGATGTCAATGGATAACTCCATTTACACTTTCTGAAAAAGAGCAAAAGTGTTTAATCATTTATTATCCCCTATCAGACTTTAAGAATATAGATGAATGTAACATCCCCATAAAAATTCAAACAAATTATACCAACTACAAAGGAGAGTTATATACTGATCAATTTGAAGTCGGTCAGCTATTCCAAAATTATTATATGCCACTCACTTTGACACTTGATCATGATTCCCATAAGTTGTTAGGCGATATAAGTCATCAAATACTTTTAGATTAGAATTTTACACAGGCATCCGGTTGAAACAAGAATACACCAGATGCCTATGATATAGTTTCGGTTTTTTAAATCATCTCTGCTATTTCTTTAGGCTTTTCAACAACTTTAAACAAGTTGGCGAGAAATTCCAAACCTTTTTGAGTAACGAGCACTTTTAAGACCATAAATCCATCGTGATTGTTACGGTCAATCCATTTCTCTTTCAATACGAAGTAACCTCGCTTTACATATTCCTGCTTCGGCTCGTTCTTGTTTTTGAAAAAGACACCCATTTCACGCAATTTCTGAAACAAGGTATTTCTGCCGAACGGGAGATTCAGGATTTTTGCGGATTGGCCGATGTCGATACGTTCGTCCGCATCCATTACTTTATCCATAAAGTCTGCCTTGGGACGTAGTTTGTTGTTTTCTTTTACCACGGTTTCAACTTTTTTCTCCAGCTGCCGGATTCGTTCTTCTTTGCGCTTCATGGTGTCTTTGGCAACCAATAAGGCACGAGCCATGATCTCCTCCGGAGTCTCGTCTTCTTTGGCAATCATGTAACCGCCGGTTTTGCGGATGACGGGGAGGATCTCTTCACATATCCAGTCTTGGAACTTTTCTGCTTCGGGGATTTTCGAACGCATAATTAAGCGGTAGACATCGGATTCAGGGATGAACTTTACATTTTGCATGCCACCTTTCGTAGGGGTCATTAAAACGATGGCCCCTTTACAATGGCCTGTTATTGCATTTGCGGGTTTTGCATATCCTAACATCGCAGCCACATCATTAGCTACAAACATTGGTTTATCATCAATAACCGTAACTCTGATTTGTCCGAACACCGGACTTTGGAAATATTGTATCTTCGCTTCCATAATAAATCGTATTAATAAAGTAAAGGGCAAAGCCTTCATGCTATCTAATTTGGCCGCCGATAGCAAAAAGACGATGCCCTTAAATTTTTTACCTCCCGGATGGCGGCCAAGCGACCCGGATTAGAACGTTCTGAAATAAATATATAAGCTGGAAAATATTTTTCCCCTTATAGCTCTCCCTTCATCATTAAAGCTATTTTCTCAAGCTTGTAGGCAAATTGATCTATATCGCCGATTAGATGTCCGGACAATAAAAAGCTGTAGCAGGCACGTAACGCAAGGATAAACCAAATGCGCTCTATTGGTTCATACTCACCAAGGAAATCACGTTTGAAGCGAGGCTTTCGATATTTCAAAAGTTCTTTGTTGCAGGTATCCGACAAACCTTTCTTGTTTTTCTTGAATCCGCTTGGATAATACTTCGTCAGAAATAACATAACCTTGTGTCTAAGGTCGTCACGATAACAAGTCATATTATCCAACGAATTTCTTTGTGTCTTCAAACAATAGTTGTAGGCGATAGACATGAAATCGAGCAAAGTAGTACTTTGATAAGGCAAATAGGTTTGCACGTCTTTGGCAAAGCTCTGCATTTGGAAGAATTGCTTTACGCTAAGAGGATCCGGATTGTAATTAGGAACCAGTATTCTTACATATTGTTCTCTCATGACCGGCCTCCTTTCAGTTTCTGAAGTTTCTGATTGAGTTTTTGGTTCTCAGCAAAGAGCTGGTTCATGATGTGGCGTTGGTAGGAGAGCATGCCTTCGGTTCTTCCGAGGGCACGGCCGGCATCGAATGCAGCCTGCAGTTCAGGAGTGGAGTACTTACCCATTTCGGAGGGTTGGGCCGTCCTTTTGCCGTTACTGTTGTTGGCGGCATTGGAATCGTTGGAATTGATAGACATAATCAATTATAATAAAAAAAGGTATTCGTGCCTTTCCTGCTGTCTATCACATTCCAACGGATGCTGTGGTTCCATTACAGTTCCACACAGGGGTACACGAATACCTAATATCGTTATACAATAATGTACGGGCATAAAAAATGCTCGGCATTGTCATGCGAGCGAATCCTACCCGCATCCGTTAGTTAAATATGATAGACACTGCAAAGATGGGGCTTTTTTGTTAAACTGCAAAAGGAATTGCATTTTTTTTGCCATCAACATTAAAATATCTACTTTTGCTCAATATTAAACACATAAAAACACAAATCATGAAAAGAATTCTATCAGTACTAATATGTTTATTATGTACAGTTTACGTAAAATCACAAACTATAGATGGATTAGGTGTAATTAGGCTGGGGATGACAATCAGTGACTTTCAACAATCATTTCCTGATGCAAAAAATGAAAAAGATTTCAATGAAAATCTGACAAAAACTTTTGTTCTTAATGAATATATACCCGTAAAAGGTTACTCTTTGACAGAGTTGCATCTTAGTTTTTACAATGATTCTCTTTATGCCATGTATACGATTATGCCTACAAATATAAAAGAGGCATTAACTATCAAATACGGAGAACCTCAAATAACACATGAAAGTACTCCTAAAGAATATGTCAATGGATTAGGTAATACTATTACTAAAGAGGATCAGTCTTTTAATCTAAAATGGGACACAGGAAATCCTGATATAATATGTTATTATAATGACCAAGTAAAACATGATTCGCGAGGGAAGGCAAACCGATATATTTCTTTCGGAATAGAAAATCAAAAGATATTTCAAATCATCAAATCTCTATTGGAACAGAAAAAACAAAAACAAGATGAAATACAAAAACAGGATAAGTTAAAAGATTTAGAAGGGTTGTAAAAAACAGATAACTATAAGAATATAGAACATGAAGTGGATAGATACAAATACAATAATCACAATTTGCAATGTTGCAATTACTTTTACGCAATTTTTCTTTTGGCGACATATTTCTCGCTATAAATCTTATGAATCAGAGAAAGGGAAAAATGTAGCAACAAAAGAAGATATAGAAGAAATAACACAAAAAATTGAAAATGTAAAATCTTTACTAACAATACAAACAACATTAAAAGTCCAATTACTCAACAAACAAAAAGAAGCTATTGAAACATGCTGGAGTAATTACAATATTTGGAGGAATAGCTTTTTAGGAAGTTGGATAAATCACGCGCGTGACAATAATATTGTTTGGGATATTATCAGTAAAGAAGAAGAAGCACATAGACATTTTATCACGTCTTATCAAACAATATCACTATACATTGATAATAAGGACTTTATTAAAAATATTAGAAGTTTACATGACAAAACAAATGCTCATACAAATGAGTTTGTTCAAAATTTGAAAAGATTAATCACAATGAATGATTCTCAATCAAAAGGAGGTTCTTTCGAGGCAGATAGATTAGATTTACTTGAAAAGATTAGAAATATACACAAAAAAATGCAAGAAGACATAGAAATTAAAGAAGGTATTGATCAATTCAAAATATACGCTAAAAGTTATATACTTCAAGTAGGAAGTGATTCTATCTAAAATGAAATGAAAGGCTCCTACTCGGAGCCTTGTTCTTTTAACGTTTCCATTTTTATGATGTCATTCAACATCTTTTGTAATCGACTATACAAACTTGTATCCAACTCATAGTTTGGAGAGAGAGTAGATGACATCAACACATTTACTCCTTTCTTTCTTAAAGCCACCATTACAGCCTCCTGCGTAGTATCAATTTGCTGATACTTCATTTCTTTTGGATAAAATAAATATTTCATAAATAAACCTCCTATTAAACAATCAATATATATCAAAAAACATGCCAATCAGCAATTGCTTATATGTCAACACATTGTCATATCACTCAAACTCAATTAATAATTGTTTCCCGTTGGCCTTCCATTGTTCAAATGAGTAATCTACTGTCATATTCATTTGCTTCGTTGCCTTGGCCAGCTTGTTCTTCGCTTCATGAAATTCCTTTTTCAGAATTTGGATACGTGCCCAGTCTTCCGCTTGCCGTTTCTGCTTTTGATTGACGAAGCTAGCGTAAGAGGCGAAGTATTCGTATAAGACATGACTGCTGCTTGCGCTTCCGGTTTTACATTTTTTGGATTGATGGTAAATAACCAACCAAAGATGAATTCCATAGGTAAGCATACCATTTCTCTTATTTTTCCATCTGCTGCAACTGTTGGCGTCAGGCCAATAGTTGGACCAAGATCTTCATCATCTTTCAGTTTTTGGAATTGTCTTGCATAATCAATCCCCAATGCCTCACAAATTGGTTTGATGGGAACCAACTTCTTGGGATCATTACCGGCCATGATAGCCACATTGTTTACTTTCGCGATTTCTCTCGTGTTTAATGCTAAATTTGTCATAATTGTAACTTTTAATGATTTTTTATTCAAGGATTATATTCATTCTGCATTTTGTACTTCCTCCACAAACGCTTTCGCCAGTTTCAAGTGTACCGGGCAGGGAACAGCATTCCTCTCCCATTCCGCCCATTGCTCCTCCCGTTTCTTACGTTGTATCTCACGGTCGTAGATTTCCAACTGCTGTCGACGATATGCCTTGAATTCGATCAAGGCACGACAAATGACAACCGGATCAATATTCCCATAGAAAACCCCGAACTCTCCCCCTTTCAGCATGTGAAAAAAAAGCAGCAACTCAGACGCTTTTAGGAAATAGTATTCCGTCTCGATAATTCCGGCAACTTCTATCATTTGCCCAGGCTCGATCTTTCCATTCACGCCCGAAAAGTCGTTCAAATTTTCCAACTGAGCCATAATCCAAGCAAATACCTGTTTTTCCGGATAGGCTTGTAACAGGGCTGCAATGGAAGGTGCTTCGCCAAGAAATGAACGTTCTTTGTTTAAGGCGCAAACCTTTTGTAAGGACGGATTAAACGTTTTGGCAAATTGTAAACCATTACCGTATCGGCTGATCACCTTCATCGCAACCGGCGAACGCTTCTTGGAAATATCCGGCAAGTTCTGATTTGCGGTTTGTATCTCTGTTTTGTTTACATGTTCCATTTGATTCTCGTTTTAAATAGTTACCTTCCAGTATCTTCACAAAGTTTGAAGGTTTAAATATCCAGTCGAAATCGGCACGCCAGTTCCGATTGTTTTCTCCTAACAGGAAAGGGCTATTCAAAACCAGATCAAAGACTTTCACGACAGATTCCTTGCCATGATTGGCTATCCTCGCACGTATGGCAGCCTTTCGCTTGTCTGTAATCTGTGTTACTCGTGATAATTTACCCTCAAACTTCGCATTAAACAAATCCACCAAAGCTTGAAAATCTATCGAGATTTTCGACTTGGGGACATCCCCTGTCAAGGGGATAATATTATTATCTTGTCTTATCTTATCTTCTCTTATCTTATCTGCATCGATTTTGGTATGCAAAACCGCGTCTTTTGCATCCGATTTCTTATGCATTTGCATTGCATTTGCATTTTTCTCCTCTTTTTGGACTGTTTTTCCGGAAATATCCAAAGGCGAAAATTCAGAAAAATCATCTTTTGCATCCGATGATTCATGCATTTGCATTGCATTTGTATCCTGCCTATCGACCGATTCTTTAGAAGATCCTTCAGACGAAGATTTATTTCCCCACCTCTTTTTTGCTGCTTCTTGGGCTCGTTTGCTCTTTGCGTCTAATGGCTCCATCCTTCGATTCAATGACTCGGAGTAGAAGCACTCACCATCCTCGGTGAAGGCAAATAACCCGAAATCACAAATCACGCTCTTTACAAGGGAGGCGTCAGACCTTAGATCGTAAGCCAATAGATTGTAGTCGGCTTTCAAGCTATAGCACACACTGTCACACAATTTTTCTATCAATGCAAAGTATAAGCCATATCCTGTCCACCCGTGCTGAATACGCAAAGCTATTATACGTTCATCGCTGCGAGCATTACAATCATGTGGGAAATATTTGTTCATAATTTACGCTATCATTTTCTGACGAATCAGGTTCATATTCTTCTTCACCAGCTTTACTATCTGGTCGTGATATTTGCTTACACCATTGCAAACGGATCGGGACTGGATGACATCCAGTGTCTTCAATGAAACCTCTATCGTCTCCAATCGTTTTCCAGCCGTGTCCTTTGCCGACAATATCAAGCATTCCGGCCGCCTGTAGTATCCGTTCTGATACACACAATGGTGCATGGCCTTACCTTCCTGATAAAACTGGGTGACACTTTCCAAAGGGCGGATGATTATATCCTCTTCTTCGATTCTCAATCCGAAGAACTTTTCCATCCGCTCGTAGAAGCCGGCTATATCCTTCATTAACTTTTCGCGCTTACTGATAGCTTGTGCTCGATTCCTTTCCTGTCTCAACTTGGCTTCACGTTCCTGTTTTATCTTTAGTAGTTTATCATGTACAGTCTTCAGGTTCTTAGGGCAGACATAGTGGGCGTTACGCATATCCTTGCCGAAATAAGATAGTAAAGACATATAATCTTCCCACATAGAAGCGTCCTTAATGATGTAATGGTTGCGGTTGCAGATGTTGAACGACGGTTTATAGCGAAGTTGACGGAAGCCGTTTTTATACATGTGCTTCAACATGGATATTTGCCCGGTCTTGAGACACAGTTCCACATCATTTCCGCCTTTCAACAAGTCACGTATCAATTTTGACGGGATTACATCTGGGAACCATCGATTCAGTCCCCGTTTTTTCAATTCCGGCAGCAGCTCTTTCCTTGGATAAAGCTCTCCATATATCGCATACAAATCACCGTAATAGTTATATGGATTACTTCCATATTCTCCTTTGATGCTGAGAGGTGAACTATACGCAAATCCGTTACCTCCCATATTAATCGGTCGGGCTATGATCGTACGTTTTCCGTCTTCACGAATCCACTCTTGAACCACTTCTGTAAAATCATAATACACCGGAGAAGTTTCCTTCCGAACATTTTTCCAGCATAGTATATGCCGGATCACCTGGAACCCGCCTTTCACTTGCAGGATGGACATATACGCCTCTTCACGGATCTTCTGCTTCCGGCTAACCTTTACGTCCAATTGATGATGGCAATAAGGGCATTCGATTTTGTCACCCAATTTATCTTTACTCGTATTGACCCACATCTTACCACATTCGGAACACCATAGCTCATCCTTACATTTGTAGGCAAAATGGTCAAACAGATGCTCTTTGGCCCAGTCTTCCTGTTCCTTCGTGATGGCAGGCAGCTTTCCACTTAACTCCGTCACCCGTTTTTCCAATTTCGTTCTCGGCTTCATATTAAAACAGACTCATTTGTTGGACATTTGCATCTGCTTTTTTCTTTGCAGGCTTCTTTTTGAGCAATCGGTATTGCTCTTCGGCCAACCGTTTGATAGCCGCTTCACGGGCCGCATTCTTGTCCTCCTCCGTCAACTCTACCTTTTGATTGGAAGAAATAGAGCAACCGGAAGAAACTTTTTCTATCTTGATATTCTCTTCGTCATAATAATGTACGGCCATCCCAAAGACTTCTGCATCACTCATTACGACGGAAGTTCCCCGTTTACGGGCTTCTCCTAAAATGTAACGACAGCATTCATCTATATTCTTTTTAGGATTTTCAAACTTGGGAGCAAACAAGGGATCTTCTGCAACTCGTTGATCCAAATATTTCTGTATTGTATCTTTGAACTCTTTCATAACTTACTGGATTGTCATAGGCATTAATAAATAGGTAAGTTCTTCGCCCTCGGCTTGCTTCTCTGGGGCAATGAGAATAGCGGTACTGGGAGTGCCGAAAGAAAGTATCGAACGATCGCCGTCAATACAAGAAATCATATCTTGTATCAAAGTCGCTTTCACACCGATAATAAACTCCCTTTCTCCAAATTCTACCGGAATGGTTTCTTCCGCAGAAGTGGAATAATCCAAGTCCTGGGCCGATACAACAAGCTTATCATAACGGGCACTCAACTTTATAAGGCATGATACTTTACTTGAAAATACAGAAGTGCGCTTTATGGCTCCCAATAGTAATTTGGTATCCGTTTTCAGTTCAAGATTGTTGGATTTCGGAACAACAGCCCGCCAATTGGGATAACGACCTTCCACATTACGAAAAGAAATTTCGTAATCCTCGAAAGAGATTTCCGACCAATCGCTTCCTACTTTAATTGTTAGTTCTTCTTCAGATAACGGAATCAGCCCTTTCAAAACAGATGCGATCTGTCGGCTGATGATTACCGAACAGGTCTCTGTGCAACATTGTTTTTTTCTCTTAAACAAACCAAGCCCATGTCCATTAGAAGAAACAAAGATGATTTCTCCCAGAGCCGTTTCAATAGATACGGAGTTCATAATAGGGCGCAGTTCGTCTGCAGCTGCAAAATTGATCACTTTGGAGATACCGTTATTGAATTCTTCCGCCGTAGTCCGGATTTCGTCAAGAATCTCTGTCTTTTTCTTTTGCGGGAAAGGCTTCGAATCATATCCGACGACCTCGAATTTACCTCCATAATATTTAATAAGAATCGATTTATTGTCCGGATTGATATAAATATCAAGAGGCTGCTCCGGCAATGTTTTCAGCCCATCAAGAATGGAGGCAGGAACACAGATTGAAAGATCTTCCTCAGCCATACATTCCAAACTGGCCGTAATCCTGCCTTCGTCATTGGCAGTCGTAATAAACAACCGTCCATCTTTTATTTCGAACAGGTAGTTGCATACTATCGGAGTCGTAGATTTCGACGGAATTATTCGAGAAAGTTGCTGCAATTTCGCAAGCAACATATTTTTTGAAACAGATATTGTCATTGTGCCTAATTTTATGGAAGGCACCAGGTAAGTGGTTATTTATCGGATATTTACAAGAAAGTTTAAGACAATATATATAAACACAAAAAGTTGGATCTCAAACTTTCATTCAAAATCCAACTCGCTATTTCAACCGCAAATATAGAGGCTTTTTCTTAATCTACAAATTATTTCCGCCTTTTTTTATTTTTTCTTCAAAGACATACCTCAGTATCTTAATATTTAAACGATCAATGATACTAAAGTCTGTTTTTACATAACCAGCCGTAACCCGGAGCGGAGACGCATGATTTAGACATAACCCAACAACATCTAACCCAGCTTCAAAAACAACCTGAGCTATTGTAGCCCAAGAATGCCGGAATGAATATGTAGAAACAGGAGGCAAACCACCCAACCTCACAATATCCTTTATTCCTCTATTCACGCAATCATTAAAAGTTTTATCCGAAGCATATATTTCATTGAAATTAAACAGCCAGTCCCCTCTTCCTTGATATTTAAGAAACAAAGGTTTTACTAAATCCGGAACCTCTATCTCAATATAGGCCTCATCAGCTCTCCGCCCCTTTGTCTTCATTCTATTATAGCAGAGTTTTCCATCCTTATAACAACCTTTACCCAAATTGTAAAGATCCACCGTATTTATTCCAACCAGGCAAAACACCAATAATGATACATCTTTGGCGATATATGCTCTTGGTGGCATACCTCGCTTACTTGGTTTCAAAGAGGTAATATTAACATCAAAAAAACGCCTGAGAACATCTACCGGCAGCGCCTTCTTGTCTGCAATATTCTTAGGAGGTATCTTTACCACACGAAACGGATCATGCCTGATGCGCATCTCACCGGTATCGTAGTCATTATATTTATCGCATCCGGCCCTAAACATGGTTTTCACGCAATTCGGATAGGCATTCTTTTTCTGTCTGCTGTTTTTCATAGAAGAAATCCAATCCTTCAGAAAAAAGGACGTTATATCGGAAAAAGATATATTTCGATTACCTAAGTAACTCTCCATGCTCTTAAGAGCTAACAGATAGTTTTTCGCACTTCTTCCCCGGCCTTCATTCTCCATTTTCAAGATAAACTCTCGGCCAAAGTCAGAAAACGAAATAGAGTCCCGGTCATTCTTAAGAAAATTCATAACCCTCTCCAAATTCCATCCTTCCGTATTGACACGATTCAAACGATCCAAATAAGCTTCTATTTGGACATACACATCTTTAATGATATAAGGGTCTGTTATATCACCATTCCGGACAAACTTAGCTTTGCATACCTTATTTGTCTTGATATATCCTACTTGACGAAGGTGAGTTACCCTGATATAAATAGGATATGTATTATCTTTTCTTTTCCCCCTGACACAAACTTTGAAATAAGCCATCACTGTAAACTATTTGTAAACGGAGCCTTTTATTCTGGCAAGACTTCCATGTTAAACCAGCAATGTAAGGAGGTAAAAACTGGTCAAATAGTCCTAAGTCATTATATTTCAAACACCCACAACTACCTTTTTAATAATCAGTTATGGGAGATTAGCATTACAAAAAATATGCCTCAGTTAACAATACTGTCTGACATAATCCACTGTTTAATTGAAAAATGAGAATTGAGAATTGAAAATGAGAAGATCCTGCTCATTTCAATTGACAACCCAAGCGCGAAGGTAGATATTTTCATTGGTTTTAGGAAGATTATTGTAACATTTTCCGTAATTTTGCGCATATATAATTATCAATTTTCAATTCATCCGTTGGAGGTACAAGATTTACTAAAACAATATGCCGCCCATCCGCAAGTGGCGGCATTAAATACCCTGTTAAAAAACAAAACGTCCCGCAATATATTTCTGAAAGGACTGAACGGTTCAGGGGCCGCAATGATAATAGCTTCTCTTTTTTCAAAAAGAAGAGGAAGTTATGTGTGTGTGTTGAATGACCTAGAGGATGCCGGCTACTTTTATCACGATCTGGTGCAACTCACAGGAGGTGACGGAATCTATTTCTTTCCTTCCGCTTACCGACGTGCTATCAAGTACGGACATGTGGATCCAGCCAACGAAATCCTGCGGACAGAAGTTCTCAGCACGCTGCAGGATCCGACTGCTCCCTTCATCATTGTCACCTATCCGGAAGCATTGGCGGAGAAAGTAATTTCACGGGAGATCTTGAAAGAAAACACGCTGAAGATCAGTGTCAGCGAAAGGTTGGACAATATGTTTGTTTCTGACGTACTGGACGAATACGGCTTCGAGCAGGTAGATTATGTTTATGAGCCAGGGCAGTATGCGATGCGCGGCAGTATCTTAGATGTGTTCTCGTTCTCGTATGAATTTCCCTATCGTATCGACTTCTTTGGAAACGAAGTAGAGACGATCCGTTCGTTCGATGTGGAAACACAGCTATCCAAAGAAAAACTGGACAGCATCTATATCGTGCCCGAAATGACAAAAGGAAACCGGACCAACTCATCCTTACTAGATTCATTGCCATCCGAGACACTGCTCGCTAGCAAAGACATGGCATGGGTAAAAGAACGTATCGGCAGTATCTGGAATGAAGAACCAATCACCGGGGACGAAGAATCGTTTGCCAACATCGAGCAACTGCGGGCCAAATTAATTACCGGAGAGGATTTTCTACATGCGGCACTTGGTTTCTGCCGGCTCCATTTTGGTACGCGGCCTACAGGAGTAGCCGATGCCACCCTGACTTTCTCAATGGAAGCACAACCGATCTATCATAAAAATTTCGATTTGGTAAGCGAGTCTTTCCATAAATATTTAGAAGACGGCTATACATTATATATACTGAGCGATGTAGAAAAGCAAGCAACCCGTATCAGGGCCATTTTTGAGGATCGGGGAGACGACATACCTTTTACCTCCGTCAACAAGACCATCCATGAAGGTTTTGCCGACGAGACCTTGCGTGTCTGCCTTTTCACGGATCACCAGTTGTTCGACCGCTTTCATAAATTCAACTTGAAAAGCGATAAAGCAAGAAGTGGAAAACTCTCTCTGTCGTTGAAGGAGTTGAACCAATTCACGACCGGCGATTATATCGTACATATCGATCATGGTATCGGACAATTCGGCGGGCTAGTCCGTACGGAAGTAAACGGAAAAATGCAGGAAGCCATCAGACTGATCTACCAGAACAACGACATTATATTCGTCAGCATTCACTCTCTCCATAAGCTATCCAAGTATAAAGGCAAGGACAGTGGGGAACCGCCCAAGCTGAGTAAACTCGGAACAGGAGCCTGGGAGAAGATGAAAGAACGCACCAAGTCAAAAGTAAAAGATATCGCCCGCGATTTGATTCTCCTCTACTCCAAACGAAAACAGGAAAAAGGTTTCGCTTACAGTCCAGACAGTTTCATGCAGCACGAACTGGAAGCCAGCTTTATCTACGAAGATACCCCTGACCAGATGAAAGCAACAGCCGATGTCAAAGCCGATATGGAGAACGACCGTCCGATGGACCGACTGATTTGCGGAGATGTAGGCTTCGGGAAAACGGAGGTAGCCATTCGTGCCGCTTTCAAAGCCGTTTCGGACAACAAGCAAGTTGCCGTGCTGGTCCCGACTACAGTATTAGCATTCCAGCACTATCAAACATTTTCCGAACGGTTGAAAGATTTTCCCTGCCGAATCGAATATATCAGCCGGGCACGTACGGCGAAAGAGATAAGGGAAACTTTGAAAGACTTGAAAGAAGGAAATATCAACATTATCATCGGCACCCATCGAATCGTCGGAAAAGATGTCACATTCAAAGATCTCGGTCTGCTGATTATCGACGAGGAACAGAAATTCGGCGTATCCGTCAAAGAGAAGCTACGCCAGCTGAAAGCCAACGTCGACACGCTCACCATGACCGCCACTCCGATTCCTCGTACCCTGCAATTCTCGTTGATGGGAGCCCGTGACTTGTCGAGCATCACGACTCCCCCACCCAACCGCTATCCGGTTCAAACAGAGGTAGAACGTTTTAACCCGGACATCATCCGAGAAGCCATCAATTTCGAGATGAGCCGTAACGGACAGGTTTTTTTCATCAACAATCGCATCCAAAATATTTATGAAATGGAAGCGCTTGTCAAACGTGAAGTGCCGGATGCCCGTATCGCTGTCGGTCACGGGCAGATGGAACCGGAGAAGCTGGAAAAGATCATTCTGGATTTCGTCAATTACGAATACGATGTACTGATCGCCACGAGCATTGTGGAGAGTGGCATCGACGTACCGAATGCAAATACGATCATCATCAATAATGCACAACAGTTCGGATTGTCCGATCTGCATCAACTACGCGGTCGTGTCGGGCGAAGTAACCGGAAAGCCTTCTGTTATCTCCTCTCTCCACCCTTGTCAAGTCTTACGCAGGAAGCACGCCGCCGTCTGCAGGCGATCGAGAATTTTTCAGAGTTGGGAAGCGGCATCCATATCGCCATGCAGGACCTTGACATCCGGGGTGCCGGTAATATGTTAGGTGCCGAACAAAGCGGTTTCATCGCCGACTTGGGCTACGAAACGTACCAGAAAATCCTGGAAGAAGCCGTTGACGAACTGAAAGCGGAAGAATTTGCCGACCTGTATTCCAACGCTACCGAAAATCGCCCCGACACCGGTAGCGAATATGTCCGTGAAACCTATATCGAAAGCGATTTGGAACTGATGTTCCCTCCGACCTACATCCCGAATGACTCCGAACGTGTCTCCCTCTATCGTGAACTGGACAAGATGGAGGAAGAGCGTGAAATACTTGCTTTTACCAAGCGTCTGAAAGACCGTTTCGGAAAAGTGCCGAAAGAAGGGAAAGAACTGATCCGTGTCGTTCGCCTTCGCCGTATGGCAAAGACGTTAGGTATGGAAAAAGTAATTCTGAAAAAAGGACAGATGAGCATTTTTCTCGTCACTAATCCCGAAAGTCCTTACTACGAAAGCGAGGCCTTCGACAAGCTGCTCGGCTTCATCCAAAAGCATCCACGCGAATGCACGCTTCGCGAACAGAACGGAAAACGCAGTATCGTGATCAAGAATGTACCAACGGTAGAGGTGGCTTGTAATTACCTGGATGAAATCGGGAAAGTACAAATACAAAAATAAATAATATGAAGAAGACAATTATAGACCTTTTCGAAAATTCGGTAAAACAATATCCCGACAATCCCTTCCTGTGGGAAAAAACCAGGGATGCCTTCGAACCGACCACTTATAAAGAAGTTCAGCAACAAGTCTACGCTGCCGGTGCCGGACTGATAGCTCTCGGAGTGAAGAAGGGCGACAATATGGCGCTCCTTTCGGAAGGCCGTAATGCTTGGATCATCGGCGAACTGGCCATGTTCTATGCCGGCGCGACCAACGTCCCGCTTTCCATCAAGCTCGAAGAAGCGAACGACCTGCTGTTCCGTCTTGTGCATGCCGATGTGAAATATATCCTGGTTTCCGGCAACCAACTCAAAAAGATACGGGCTATCATGGATAAATTGCCTTTAGTCGAAAAAATAATTGTGATAGACGAACTGCCGGAATATAAAGAAAAAGAAATATCCTGGTCCGAAGTATTCCGGATGGGGAAAGAATATCTGGCATCTCATTCTCTGGAAGACTTCCTTGCTGTTGGACAATCCTTACAGAATAACGACTATGCGACGATTACCTATACCTCAGGCACGACGGCCGACCCGAAAGGTGTCATCCTGACGCACCGTAACTATACGGCGAACGTGGAGCAAGCCCTATCTTGTGTCGATATCGACGATACATGGCGCACATTAATAATCCTCCCACTCGACCATTGTTTCGCGCATGTGGTCGGTTTCTATATCTTCATGTCGAAAGGAGCATCCGTAGCAACAGTACAAGTCGGACGGACAGGGCTGGAAACATTAAAGAACATTCCGGTCAACATCAAAGAGTTCAAGCCCTACTTGATCCTGAGCGTCCCGGCACTGGCCAAGAATTTCAAAAAGAATATCGAACAAGGTATCCGTGCCCAGGGCAAGAATATAACCCGTTTGTTCGACTTTGCCCTCAAAGTGGCTTACATCTATAACGGAGACGGCAGAGAAGACAAGGGACGTGGTGTCCGATTCCTGCTGAAACCGCTCGTGAGCCTGTTCGACCACATGCTTTTCACGAAAGTCCGTGAAAACTTCGGCGGACAATTGAAGTTTTTCATCGGCGGTGGCGCACTGCTCGATAAAGACTTGCAAAAGTTCTACTACGCAATCGGACTTCCTATGTACCAAGGGTACGGACTAAGCGAAGCGACTCCCGTAATTTCCACCAACGGCCCGCACCGACATACCTTCGGCAGCAGCGGTATGTTGGTCCGTCCGCTCGACCTGAAAATATGCGATGCCGACGGAAAAGAACTCCCGGCAGGCGAAAAAGGAGAGATCGTCATACGGGGCGAGAATGTGATGGCCGGCTACTGGAAGAACCCGGTATCAACTGCCGAAACCGTACGCGACGGGTGGCTCTACACTGGGGATATGGGATATATGGGGCATGACGGTCTGCTCTACGTCCTCGGACGTTTCAAAAGTCTGCTGATCGGTAGTGACGGGGAAAAATACAGTCCGGAAGGGATCGAGGAGGCACTCGTCGAACATTCTTCCTGCATCGACCAGCTGATCCTGTATAACAACCAGAGTCCCTATACCGTTGCCCTCGTCGTCCCTAACAAAGACCGGCTGAAGAAGCATCTGACGCACCAGTATCTTGATCTTTCATCCGATAAAGGACGCGAAGAGGCAATCCGGATCATCCAATCCCAGATAGACCGTTTCCGCAAGGGAGGCGACCTGTCCGCCCTTTTCCCCGATCGCTGGCTGCCTGCAGCTTTTGCTATCCTGCCGGAGCCTTTCACCGAACAGAACGGCATGGTCAACAGCACGATGAAGATCGTCCGCGGGAAAATAGAAAAAGCATATGCCTCTCGCATCGACCATCTCTACACACCGGAAGGAAAGAACCCGGTTAATGAAGAGAATAAAAAGGCATTAAATTGCTGAAAACACAAATTGCCATATCACTCCATTAAACTAAATAATTATTTATACTAAACACCTATGTTTTGAAAAGAGGATAGAATTATTAAAACGGAACCTCATTATTGCCGGGAGCCAAGAAATCGGTACCGGCCGGTGGTATGGGCGGCATTGTTTCCATCGGGCCTGAACTATTCATATTAGAGGAGAACTCGCGAACCGGAACATCTTCGTCCACATTCATGAACTTGGCGAACTCGCTCTTGAAACGAAGACGTACATCTCCGACCGCACCGTTACGATGCTTGGCGATAATAATCTCCGCCAGACCGATCAAGGAATTACCACGTTCGTCTTCCGTTATCTTATAATATTCAGGACGGTGGATAAAACAAACCATATCCGCATCCTGTTCGATAGCACCGGACTCACGCAAGTCGGCCAACTGCGGGCGTTTTCCTTCCGCCCCTTGACGTGCCTCGACACCACGGTTCAACTGAGACAAGGCAATGATCGGAATGTTCAGTTCCTTCGCCAATCCTTTCAACGACCGTGAAATAGTACTTACTTCCTGTTCACGGCTGCCGAAGCTCATACCGCTTGCATTCATCAACTGAAGGTAGTCGATAATGATGATCTTAATACCATGCTCACGCACCAGACGGCGAGCCTTCGTACGCAGTTCGAATACCGAAAGACTCGGCGTATCGTCTACATAAATCGGTGCATCATACAATTCTTTTATCTTAAAGTCCAACTGTTCCCATTCATAGTTTTCCAAACGCCCGCTCTTGATCTTCTCGCCCGGAATCTCACATACGTTCACGATCAGACGGTTGACAAGCTGGACGTTACTCATTTCAAGAGAGAACAGAGCCACCGGCGTGTTATGGTTTACCGCCATATTCTTAGCCATCGAAAGGACAAAAGCCGTCTTACCCATCGCAGGACGGGCGGCAATGATGATAAGATCGGAATTCTGCCATCCGGACGTCATTTTGTCCAATCCTTCGAAACCGGTGCGCAGACCGCTCAACCCTTCTTTTTGATTGGCAGCCTTCTCAAGCATAACCATCGCTTCCTTGATGACAGGATTGATCTGGGTAACATCTTTCTTCACATTGCGCTGAGAAATCTCAAAGAGCTTTCCTTCCGCTTCCTGCATAAGGTCTTCCACATCGATCGACTCATCAAAAGCCTTGCCCTGTATCATAGCAGTGAAGGAGATCAACTCACGCGCCAGATATTTTTGGGCGATGATACGGGCATGATATTCGATATGGGCACTACTGGCCACCTTACTGGTCAGCTGGGAAATATAGAACGGGCCACCTACCTCTTCCAATTCGCCTCGCTTCTTCAGTTGCTCAGTGACGGTCAGCATATCCACCGGACGCTGGCTGATCGCCAGATCTACGATAGCTGCATAAATTTTCTCATGTGCCTTCTCATAGAAACTCTCAGGTTTCAATATTTCACTAACGATGGAGTAGGCATCCTTTTCAAGCATCAGAGCACCTAACACCGCCTCTTCCAACTCGCGGGCTTGTGGTTGCAAACGTCCCATATCGGGTACTACAACCTGTTTCTGCCTCCCTTTTCCTCCTGTATTTTTTCCTCTTTCTGCCATTTGTTCTAATTGTTATCGGGCATCAAATGTACTACTTTTTATCCGGTTCTCCGAACCTTGCAAAAGAGAAATACGATACTCCTTTGGAGTTTGCCGGGTTATACTTTCAAATTGCTTGATAAAGTATGGAACATTACCATAGCCTGATTCGTCGGCTATTTGAGAGACACTCAAGATTCTCCATATTTAACAGAAGAAGGATATTCTTCAAAACTAATTTGTCGCTTGATCTTTATTTCCGAATAGTTGGTCTTATCTTCCGGATAAAATGTGGACTCCCCGGACTTTTATCGTACCTTCGCTGAAATAGTCAGTAGTAACGTTTAATTCCTGCCTATCAGTAATTACAATATTATTTCCGGAACTCCATTCGGATGGCAAGGTCCATTCTAATCTGTCAACAGGAATATCAGAACTCCCGTTCTTCGTTTTCATGATTTCAATATTTAAAAGTAATAAAACAATCCTATCGACAAACCGTGTAATGATTCGAAGTAATATTGTTTCCCTCCATATGTATCATTTACACTTCCATCGGATCTTATCCAACGTACACGCTCTTCAACCCGGTATAAGCTGTATTTATATTTCAATTCACACCCTACATGTTGGAACCGATAGGCAATGCCGACTTGAGGAGACAAGCCATAAGCATTATACTTTTTCTTCAGAAAAAAATGGTCAGTCCATTTATTTCCATCCCACTCTGTAAGATATTTAATATCTCTTTTTGAATGTAAATAGCTAAAACCCATACCCCCGAATACGTGGATGCCTTTCCAATCAAATACGGTATAATTATATCCGAGTTCCGTTCCCCAGATGCGATGCAAACAGGGAATGATATCGTCGGTCTTATGGTATTTCCGTTTTTTACTGCTGCAATCCACATAGAGAGGAACCATCAGGTAAAACGAATGTTTGTCCGTAAGTCGATACTTCACCGACAATTCAAATGTACGCTTGTCAAAAGGTTTCTCCCGATCGTCCGGAAAACCCGAATTGTTCAAAAAATTATAACCAGCCCCTATTCCCAACTTATTCCAAAAACTACCACCGTCGGTTGTTTGTCCGAAAGTCAAAGGGAGAGATAGGCAAAACAAGAACAATAATTGTAAAATCGTTTTTTTCATACTCCGCAATTTAAATAATTAAGAAAATTCATCAACCAGCAACGAGAGAAGATTCATCAATTTTCATTATACGAATCCTAAGGCACAAAGTAAAGACATCAATACATTCTTCCTCCTTCCGACAAATTGATGCTCATAATAAAATATGATAACGCAAATATATATTTTTTTATTTATAAATCATAATAAAAATCAGAGATTCGGTAGAATCCCGACAAGAATCCTACCGAATCTCCTTTTATCAAAAAGACAGCACTATCCCATGAAAATCAGATTTGTACCCTATCTATTTGAAACTATCCGCAAGGGTAATATTTTTCAACATTCAGTTTGATCGTAAAGGCCCTCTTTTCCCTATCTAAATGTCAAAAGAACAGATCACATCGATTTGCCGAATCGGGAAGCATCCACCGCTTCATGTTGCTTTTTCTTATAACCGCCGAACTTCCAGACAAAAGAAACCGTTACACAACGTTGGTCGTCCAGTTTCCAGAGGCGGCTGTATTGGCCGGACTGGTTGATTTCCATCGTATGAGGCATATTGCTACGGAAGATGTTGTTACATTTCAGAATCAGAGTAGCACGATCGTCGGCAAACTGCCATTTCAATGCAGAAGACACATCATAGAGATGACCGAGATCATAGATTCCCTGCACGGCTCCGGTAACGAAATAGCCATTCAAATCCAGCTTCAAATTCGGACGAGACTTGGAAAGGGTAAACGTATTATCCATCTTGAACTGCCCGGTGTATTTCTCATTATGGAAAGACAGATCATGAAAATGGTCCAACTTCTCCTGCATACGCTGACCGGACAAAGTCACTTGGCTGTTCCAGAACTCGCCGACCCGGAAAGGAACGATCACCCCTACACCGAATTGCAACTGGTAGTCCATGTTCTCATACCGGAAAACGTTTTTCAGTTCCGAGGTATTCTGATAAGGCAACTGGGCGAAATAATCGGGCACATAGTCACAAAAAGCCAGAATCGTATATTTCTGCTTCAGGATATAAATCAACTGCCCGCTATAAGAACGGTAAGGCTTCAGGGAAGGATTGCCCAAGATAACGGAATAAGAGTTGATCGGGCTTTCCTGCGGCGTCACATCCCAATAGGACGGATAGGTTTTGTCGCTGCTTATGTCCAATTGGATGATGTGCATCGGATTGACCGTATAGCTGAGTGTCGCATTCGGGAATAAGGTCCAATCATTCCAAAGTGTGGATTTCATCCCGTTAGAGGTATAATCCGATTTAAAGTATTCAACTTTCAGAGAAGCTGTTGCAGAGAAATGCGAACCGAAATCCTTGGACACCTCCAAGAAGGCATTTCCACTATACTCTTTCTGGCGGTTATTTTCAAGTTCATCAAGAGCCGATTCATAGCCGTTACCTTTATTATATAGATAATCGATATAAGTCTTCGAAGAGGTGAAACCGCCGTGGACACCGTAATTCAGTGCCCACCCGGTTTCAAAAGTGTGGCTATGGTTAATAAATAGTGCTCCTTGTGAAATATCCTGCTTGGAATTATTCTGCATATCCGTCACTGTCGTTTCATGGCTTTGATCGACAAATGTCTGGAAGCCGGGTGAATGATAACGCGTAAAATCCGCACCCGCCATCAGTCCGGAGTTACCGTCATATTGAATACGGACATTGTGCAACGCACTGTTTCCCTCTATGTATGTACGGCTCAGGCGTTCTTCCACCGGCTGTCCGGATTTCAATGCCTGGAAGGTTGTAACGGCCGTCCGCTCAAGATCGGATTTGCCGGCCGTAAGATAGTAGGCGGCAGAGAGCCTGTCGTCATTTTTGAAAGTATAGTCCATACCTAAACGCATCGTTCCATCTATGCCGCTCCGGGTGCCACGTCCCGATTGGTTGACCTCCGTTACCTGATCTTTCAGGGTATGGAGGGCCTGGATCTCCTCTCCCATATAGTTCCGTCCCTTAGCCCCATTGGCTAAGAAATCTATATTGAAACGGGATGTGGAGTAAAGCAAGTTGCCATGGACTTTCCCCTCCGCATAATGGCGCTGCAAATAATCGACACCGGTTTCTCCTTGCAAAGTATTCCTTTCGACAGTTTCCTTATCTAATACGACATTGATCATAGCTCCTTTGATATTATACTTGGCTGGTGCATTATACATGATCTCTACGTTACATACCCGCGAAGCAGGAATTGTCTTCAGCAAACCGACTAACTGATCGACCGACATCGTGGTCAACTGCCCATTGATCACAATGCTCGGACTACCGGCTCCCAACAGTTGGACAGCATCGTCCGTACTGATCACACCGGGTATCTGTTTCACCACCTCGAACGCATTACTGACCGCCTTATCTTTCATCAATTGGGGCACGTCGTATCTCAAAGCGCCGTTTTCCACTTTGACCTGCGGACGTTCGGCTTTTACCACAACGCCTTCCAGTTCATAATCTTTTTCAGTCAGGCTTATCGTACCGGCATCAGCAGTCGAGATTTTTTTACAAACCGGCTCGTACAGCAGATGCTGGAACAACAAACGATAGTTCGGACCGGCTTCCTTGTTCAACATGAATGCCCCGAGACTATCCGTAACGACTGCATCTATATAAGTAGAATCCAATGTTTGCAACACGACAGCCACCCCGTCTACCGGTCGTTCTTCTTTATCGACCACTTTTCCATGAATCCAGTTCTGCGCTTGTAACATCCCATTACCGGCAGTAAGTAAAACCAGAGAGTAATAAAGTATTCGTTTCATTTTCATTCGTTTTTTTATCAACACTGCAAAGGAAAAGACTTCAAAGGAGAAACTATGTTATCACTCGCTTACGGAGTGTTATTTAGTATTATCGCCGAGATAAGGAGCAATAAGACCGGTAGCTTATCCGATTACCGACCCCGTTTTGTCAGCCAAACTGAGGGAAACAGGAAAATGCGATAAACCTCAACTTCCGGAGAGTCTAATATTTACGAACAATGCCGAGCGCTCATTCTAATATACTAAGAGCCTGTTTAAATTTTGCATTTGTTGGTTGTGAGAGTTGTATTGAGGATGTTTTTCTGTAGGAGATGCCGTCTTTTTTGTTGAAACACGTGACTTATTTTGCTTCAAACAGGCAGAAAAAGTGC